>ERZ1292632.13-Hain-H43-01um-R2-13-length-212551-cov-21_pt1 | contig 212551 bp, 255 predicted proteins | sample MGYA00564407_ERZ1292632 | MGnify/ENA primary metagenome ERZ1292632 (study PRJEB36523, sample SAMEA6512637) | groundwater metagenome | collected 2019-01-08 | study: AquaDiva: Metagenomics assemblies of 32 groundwater samples | reverse complement strand
GGAATACAACAATCCTTATAAACGATTTACCCGTGAGAAAGTAAATGGCATTAAGCATTGAAAAGAGAGGGCAGACGACGGCACACCCGCTCGATAAAGAACTCGAAACGTTAATACAGAACCAAGTTTCGCGAATAAAAGTAGTCGGGTGTGGAGGCGGAGGAGGTAATTCAGTCTCTCGTATGAAAGAAATCGGAATTAAAGGATGTGAAGTTGTAGCACTCAACACTGATGCGCAAGACCTTCTGTATGCAAACGCTGATCATAAAATCCTCATCGGACGAGAATTAACACACGGCCTCGGCGCGGGGAGCAATCCAAAAATAGGTGAAGAAGCCGCTCGTGAATCTGAACAAGAAATTCGAAAAAGACTTTCAAATAGCGATTTAGTGTTTATTACATGCGGACTCGGAGGAGGCACGGGCACCGGAGCCGCACCCGTCGTTGCGGATATTGCGAAAAAACAAGGGGCACTCACCATCGGTATTGTTACGCTGCCTTTCACGGTAGAGGGTCAAAAAAGAATAGAAAATGCGCAGTACGGACTTGAACGTATGGCTGAGATTACAGACACGCTCATAGTTATCCCGAATGACAAGCTGCTTGAACTTGCGCCAGAATTGCCCCTGCATACGGCATTTAAAGTGGCGGATGAGATTTTAACGAATTCTGTGAAGGGAATCGCAGAGCTCATTACTACTTCGGGCCTCGTTAACCTCGATTTCGCAGATGTAAAAGCCGTCATGTCAAACGGGGGCGTGTCTTTAATTGGCATTGGCGAGTCAGACTCTGCAACAGGTCGAGCTGAAGAGGCGGTTGAACGAGCAATTGATAACCCTCTCCTCAATGTAAATATTAGAGAAGCTAAAGGAGCACTCATCAATATAATTGGAGGTCCCGACTTGACGCTTGAAGAATATAAGACGGTGATGGAAATTATCGGCAACCGCATAGCTCCAGATGCCAAAATAATTTCAGGCGCCCAAATTTCGGCAGATATGGAAAAGTCAATAAAAGTATTGTTAATCGTCACAGGAGTCAAAAGTGCACAGATTCTCGGTTCGGGCGGAAATGATTTATCAAAGAAAACCGAGTCGGAATTGCAAGACGAACTCGGTATAGACTTTGTTGACGACGAGTAACTTTAAAAACCACGGTCTATTAGTGCGCACATGCAAGAGAAAATAAAATCTTTTTTGATTCAGTGCAATCGCGTTTGGCGCGTCCTGCGAAAACCTTCCGGAATGGAATATAAAACTGTTAGCAAAGTTGCCGCGCTCGGGCTCCTCGCGCTCGGGCTCCTCGGCTTCGTCATCTCTCTAATCGTGAAAGAGTTTGTTGTTGGTGCATAAAAACATTTATAAATCTGCCAAAAACTATCTGAGTACTACTTCTTGAATATTCATGGGGTAGCAGGCTATGATTTTCGTCATAAAAGTAACAACAAACAAGGAAGAGAAAGCAGTTGAAATGATTACTGACCGTGCTCAGAAAAAACAATTGAACGTGTTCGCCGTTGTGCGTCCTCACGGATTGCGCGGATATGTTCTACTAGAGGCTGCTGACCGTGATTCTGCGGAAGAATCGGTATTTAATTTACCCTATGTAAAGGGCATTATCGGTAAGACGCTCGTCTACGATGAAATAAAGAACATGGTGCAGCCCGAAGTAGAAGACTATAACATCGAAGTGGGTGATATTGTTGAAATGATTGCAGATTTGTTCAAAAAAGAGAAAGGAAAAGTATTACGCGTCGATAAACAAAAACGAGAAGTTGTTGTTTCGCTTCTTGGAGCAGCAGTACCTATTCCGGTAACCGTAAAGATGGATAACGTAAGAGTTATAAGGCGTGAAAACGAGCCCGAAAGCACCGACGCAGAGGAAAAAACAAATGCCCGTGATTAAGCTCATCGTTGAAGGAGGGGCCATGAAGCCCGGACCAGCCGTAGCTCAACAATTAGGTCCTCTCGGTATCAACCTGGGAAAAGTAATCTCGGATGTCAACACCGCGACAGCAGGGTTCAAAGGCGTCAAAGTTCCCGTTGAAATCGATGCAAATGCAAAAACAAAACAATTTACCATAAAAGTATTCTCGCCCCCCGTGGCAGAGTTACTTAAGAAAGAGTTGGGCCTTGAGAAAGGCTCAGGTTCTCCCAAAGATACCAAGGTAGGCAACCTTGCCATTGAACAGGTCATCTCTATTGCTCAAACGAAGTTGCCCAACATGCTTGCTCGAGATTTGCGCGCCGCCGTTAAACTTGTGGTAGGAAGTTGTGTTTCGTTGGGTATCTTGATTGAAGACAAACAGGCGAAAGACATAGAAAAAGATATTGACGCGGGACTGTACGACAAAGAACTAAAATCGGCCAAGACAGAAGTTTCTGCCGAAAAGAAAGCACGACTTTCATTAGCATTCGCATCAGTCAAGAGCCAGCAGGAAGCTAAAGCGAAAGCCGCCGAAGCTGCCAAGCTTGCTGAAGAAGCCGCCAAAGCCGCAGCAGCCGCAGCCACGCCCGCGGTAGGGGCAGCACCTGCCGCAGGAACACCAGCAGCCGCAGCCACGCCCGCTAAAGCCGCAGACGCAAAAACAGAAGCCAAGCCTGCAGCGAAGAAGAAATAATTTTATAGAATCGTTTAAATAGCGTTTGATTCTCGTTTTGTCATGGGGCTATGGGGTAATCTGGTTAGCCTTCGAGGTTTGGGACTTCGCGATCCCGGTTCAAATCCGGGTAGCCCCATCGACATAGAACAATTTAAAAAGCCAACTAAATAAACGAAAATACGATGGGATCAAAAACAAAGAAAACGCGGCACGGGGGGCGATTTAGCAACCGAGCAGGCGTCAGAGTGCGAAACCGATTAAATGCAGTCGAATCATTACAACGCAAAAAACAAATTTGCCCTCACTGCAATCGCCCCGGTGCAAAGCGCAAGGCATCTGGTATATGGAACTGTTCAAAATGCGGCAAGACGTTCGCGAGTCACGCCTACATTCTCAAAGGACAAGTTTAAAAAGCATCACGTTTCATCATCACCATGGCTCAATACAAATGTTTCAAATGCGGTAAAGCGCTCACAAGTAAAGTTTTGGAAAAACGATTTGTTTGCCCCATGTGTAACTCAAAAATCTTCTACAAACCTCGAAAACACATCGTCAAGATTAAAGCGATATGACGAGCGAACTTTCTGCAACTACACAGCGCGAACTACAACTTGTCGAACATACACTTCAACAAGTTCTTGCACAAAGACAAACGTTTCAGTTTGAACTAAACGAAGTCACCAATGCGCTCGGAGAGTTAGCGCATGCGACCGATGAGGTGTACAAGGTTATGGGGAATATTATGATGCGCGCAGATAAAACGCGCTTGAAGGCTGAACTTGAAGAACGTAAAAAATCCTTGGAGTTGCATATGCAAGCCCTCGAAAGACAAGAACAGTCTCTTGAGAAGAAAAGCGCCGAGCTTCGTCAGAACCTCGTCGACAAAAATAAAGATAAAATCTAAAAATCTGTGTGCAACCACGATAATGTTTAAATACTGGTCAAAATTATCTCTGCTATGCCATTCGGTTTAAAGAAGGTGTTCGGAAAAGATCAAGGCGGAGATGATTATCTCGAAATTGATGTACATGCCGCACACGAAAAAAAAAGCAAGGTGCTCGTTCGCCCCTTTACACTCAAGCAGTACGACGACATTAATGAAATTCTCACCGCGCTTCGTGAAGGCCTGACGATCGCAGTCATTGACATCAAGCCTATCAAGACCAAAGACGTTATCGAGCTCAAAAGAGCTATTGCGAAGATAAAGAAGACGGTGGAAGCCATGGAGGGCTCAATTGCAGGATTCGGAGAGAACGTGATTATCGCAACACCGCAATTTGCAGAAGTTTTCAAATCACCCGTAAGCGTTGCATCGGGTCCTAAGAAAGATTCTTTAGAGTTCTATTAATCCATCCTATTATAGTATAGCAAGTATCCTGCCTTTGAACTATCTTTTTTATCTCTGAGCGAGATTAAAGAGTGTTTTAATGGCAACAACCATGGTTGCAGGCACCAAAAGCGCGAGAAGCCCCGCAAGCGTAGCCGAAACAATTTGACCTATCTGAATCGCTCCAAACGAAACGCTTGCAATGCCCTGCTGGCCTGCAAAACTCACAATAACCAGAGAAACGGCCACAAGAAGAAACTTAGTACCTACATTATCATCCACGCTTACGGCAAAGCCAGCAACCAAGCCTAAGATTGCAAGCAGAGCTAATATAATCGGGTTAACCGAATAACCAAAGCTCAGTATGATTCCTCCCACTGTTGCAAGGACAACGCCAATAAGAAACGCCCATGCTCCAACGAGGTTTTCACGCGCACGAATAGCCATTTCCCCAAAAGGAGCCTCTTTTATATAAAACCTCTGAAAACACGAAAGTTCGCCATAATCGAAACATTTAAATAGTGGTGTAATTGGTGAGTTACAACACAAAATGAACATCGCAAAAACATTCATTCTTTTCGCGGTTAGTTTTCTCGCACTAGCACTTGTAAGTTCGGCACTTGTAAGCGCCGCATCTACATTTACATTTGCGCCCTCAAGCGCAGATTTAACGCTAAATCAAAGTACCCCCGTATCTCTTATGACTGACAGTAGCATAGGCATCACGGTAAGTACTCTTGACTTTACCATAAACCCTATTATATTACAAGGAGCCACAATTACGTTTGGTAAAGACACCAGCGCAGGATTTACCATAAACCAAAGCAGTTCTAAATCGATTCGCCTATTCATTCAATCAATTACCGGTCAAGGTCAGATAGCTCCTTTCGGCAACTATGAAACTACGCTCACCGCAACAGGCACAGATGGCCCAAATTCGTATAACGCATCAATTCCTGTTAGATACATACAATCCTTCTGTAAAGCAGGTTCAGTCGGCGGAAATCTCACTATAAAAGACTTTGACGTTTCAAGTTCTGGTGACGAAGACGAAGAATGGCGACTCTTAGACAAAATTGATGTAGAGGTCAAGGTTGAAAACACGGGAGACAATGATATTGATGACGTACAAGTTGAACTCGGTATCTTCGACTCAGAAGGCAATGACGTTACGGGAGACTTGGACTTCGATAACACGGATGAAGAGCAAATTGACGTAGGCAATCTTAACGATGGCGACGATGAAATCGTCAACTTTGAATTTACGGTACCTGCAGATTTTGATACAGGTAATTACAAGCTCGCAGTAAAAGTATATAGCGACGATGTAGGCGAATCGCGCGAGTGCGACGACTCTTCAACAGACATGAGCAATAATGTGTATCAAACTATCAGCGTAGATAACGAAGACGAAGAAGAAAAGTTTATAGTTGTCGATGATATTCGATTGTCTGCTGAAGCAACCTGCGGAGAAACAGTTACGGGTTCGTTCACGGTCTTTAACATTGGTGACGAAGACCAGGATCAAGTGCTTGTCACATTGAAGAACACCGAACTCGGACTCAACCAAGAATTTGAAATTCGAGAAGACCTTGACCAAGGCGAAGACGACACCCTTGACTTTGCATTTAACATACCTGCAAATGCCCGTGACGGAACCTACTCGCTCGCATTCAGAACATTCTATGACTATGACGATGGCGACGACAGTTATGACCAAGAGTCTGAAGACGAATTTAGCACCACGTTAAAAGTAATTGGATGCAGCCCTGTTCCTTCAGAAGAAGTCAGCGATGTTTCAATCGACGCGGAACTTGCCTCTGATGCGTTGCCCGGCCAAGAGCTCAAAGTAACGGTAACCTTCAGAAACGATGGCACTGAAGACGCACGAATTTCTCTTAGCGCAGAAGGGTATGAAAGTTGGGGCGATCTTGCTTCTCTTTCACGACGCTCGTTCACCTTGGGCGCAGGCGATGAGCAAGAAGTTATCTTTACGTTTGACGTGAATGCAGACGTATCAGGAAGCGAATCGTTCCTCATTACGCCTACAATCAACGGTAAGCAAGAGTCACAAGAAGTCGAAGTTGATTTCGGAAGCACTGGAACGGGAAGCGGATTTGACTTCTCAAAAGGAAGCAGCCTCATCTGGATAATCGGAATAATTAATATTGTGTTGATTGTACTTATCATTGTAGTTGCAATCAAGCTTTCTCGCAGATAAGCAGCTTTTTTAACTCGCGATAGTTCATTTCTCGATGGAACGAATTGAAGCTCTCTCGTTAGCGTTTCGGTATGGTCTGCTCTTTGTCATCGGCGTAGCGAACCTCCTTTTAGGAGATAGTGGATTATTTTACGTGTTGTTCACGCAAATCACCATCGGTCCTGTTTTTTATTTTCTTAATATTATTTATGAAGGTGTAACTATCTTTGGGGCAGATACGGTTTTTATTGGAGGGTATTACGCGACCATTATTCCTGCCTGTGTAGCAGGTTCTGCCTATTATCTTTTACTCATCCTCAATATGACCACGCCCATGTCTGTGAAAAAAAGAATCTCCTGTCTTCTATTTGTATTTGCCCTATTTCTGGTTATGAACATAGCGAGAATTGTGCTCTTTGGAACGTTGCTTTCAAAAGGATATCAATATTTTGACGTTGCGCATCTTGCCATGTGGTACTTCGGAAGCACTATTTTAGTCGCAGTCATATGGTTTTCAGCAATATTTTTATTCAAAATCAAAGAAGCTCCGGTATTCACCGATATGCAGAGAATTGTTCGTGACGTGAGGCATAGAGGCCATGCTTGAATCACTCTTTAATGAATTTGTGCGAATAGCCTTAGGTACTGTGGAAAGTTGGGGGTATATCGGCATCGTCTTGCTCATGACCATTGAAAGCACCATTATTCCTTTCCCTGCAGAGCTCATCCTCATTCCCGCAGGGGCGCTCGTAGCAAAGGGAAGTTTTGCAGCATTACCTGTGCTTTTAGCCGCAATAGTCGGGAGCGTACTCGGTGCACTTATCAATTACGCCCTCGCCTATCACTTCGGAAGGAGACCTCTGAACGCACTCATTCACCGATATGGGAAGTTTCTTTTTATCGACGACAAATCAGTCATAAGAACTGAAAATTATTTTGAACGTCATGGTCATATAACTACGTTCATAGGAAGATTGGTCCCCGGTATTCGTTCGTTTATATCGCTTCCTGCAGGATTTGCTCGCATGAACGTATTTGAGTTCTCACTGTTTACAGCGCTGGGTGCAGGAACATGGTCGGCCCTCTTAATACTAATAGGGTACGTTTTAGGAGATAACTTTGAGGTCATCCGTTCGAGACTCGACACGTTAAGCATACTTCTCCTAATTATTTCAGGCATCATCGCGTTTGTATACATAAAAACAAGAAAATCGCAAACTTAGTTCAATGCGCGCTCGCGCGCCTGTTTGATAATTTCAACTTTTAATTTCTCAACGGCATCGCGCACGCCGCAATCGGGCCCGATATACACACGATGACAATTGCTTGTAACGGCAACACTAGTCTCATTGCCCGCATGAAACTCAAATACTTCTACGCTATCGGGCTTGCTCTCACAGGTGATATGGTCTTGATTGGTTTCCTGCGCCTTTGTTTCGTTGGTAATTCCCGAAAATACAGTAATCTGGTTTTGCTTCAAAAAGAGGTTAAAATCAACAACAGAAGAACCTACAAAACGACACGAATCGGGGAAACTATCATCATACGTAAGATACACGTAGGGCTTCTCAAGTAGCAGAGGATCGCCTTGGATAGTCACATTATTTGTGCGCGGGTCAATGTGTAAATAGAGGTTATATTGGATAATCTGTCCCGACGGCTTGGTATAGTAATAATAATAATGATAAAGTGTATCTCTATCAAATCGCTCCCGAGTAAAGCTAAGTCCCTGATACTCAAACTGATTCAATGATTTAAAATAATAACTCGCAAGAAAATATAAAATAACAAGCACCACTCCAAATAAAATTATTTTAACGAGGTCTTTTTCTATGAGGCGTTCCTGTTTCTTTTCTTTTCTTTTGGAAACCATAACCTCATATAAAAAAAGAGGTTTTAAAGGTTATGCAACGCCTATAGGTGTCCCAAAATGCGGTACAGGAACGCATCAACCGCAACAATGTCTCCTTCAATAATCACACACGATTGATTAGTATATACAGAGCGTTGTTCGCCAGGTTTCCATATAATTAAGGTATCTTGACATTCTTTTTCGGGAAGGTCTTGAGACCCACAGGATCCATAACACGCTCTTTGCACACGTGTAGCAAACGCCCCCACTACCGACGTCAGCGTCTGACTAATCGCATCGCTTTCTGAGGCAAGATACACCGTTGCGCCTTGAAACCGGGCCGACGTGATATCTTCAGAGATACTTACCGTGAGCGCCTCATCGGGCGAGCTCGCAAGCCTAAACCCTCCTCCACCGTAGGGCACAATCCACGAAGACCCGTCAAAATAAGGTTCGTTTCCAATAGTCCCCGTATCCGAATCAGTTCCTATAAGTGAGATGGCATATCCTGCCGTGCTCCCCAGAAGGATGACAATCATAAACACGCTCAATATAATCTGACGTCGTTTGCGTTGAGCTTCTCGAATATCTGCCGTTTCAATCTGTCGCATAGGCACAGATGTATTTCGCGCGTTAAAAAGCTTACGCTAAGAGATAAAAAAAAGAAGAAAAAGAAAAAAATAAAATTATATATCGCGTTAAAGTACGGGGGTCAGGCTTGTGGCCGTGGTTCCCGTGTACTTCTTATTGACTGTTGTGTCAACCGTCTGTGACTTGAGCGCGTTTGCGGCGTTCATGGTGTCCGCAGCATCGTAACCTGCAACTAACAAGGCAATCTTGTCAGAGTTGTAAGGCGAAGCGTACGAACTAATCAAGAACGAGCCTGATCCAACCTGCGTTTCCGCAGTGAAGTCAGCGCCACACAAAGGTGTGCTGCTTCCAAGAAGCGAGGCTGCAACCGTGTTAATACAGCTACCTCCAAGAACGATGAGGTTCTTGTTGCTAACTGAGCTAACTTCGCTTGCATCGTAGACAATGTCTCCGAGTGCTCCCGAGCTACCGCCTACCGCAGATGCATCAGATTCAGCAACGTAAATCATTGCTTCTACTTGGTCATCAGGGTAGCTAATAGTAGCTGTCTTTTGGTCAGTTCCGCTTGCATCGGCATCATCAGTCTGAATAAGGGTTCCCCACTTACTCATCTGCTCCTGTAAGTCATCATTGCTCTCCAAAGTAAGTGCGCTTCCTAAGGATTGGCCAATTGTTACTGTGCCAACCTCTAGTTCGCTTGCACTGGTACCTTCTCCAGCAACTTCTACAATGACTTCATTGTAAGCATCTCCATCGTCCTCTTGTTCTTCAAAGAAAAGCAAGGCAGGGCGAGTGATAGCTGAAGCGCCATTCATCAAGTTGATTCGAACCGTGTGTGCTGCAGTTTGCGTAAAGTTGTACGTGACTGATCCAACGGTCTCGGAACTGGTAGCAGTACCGTTTCCAAGGACTGTAGTATCAATCGTAAAGTTACCAACTTCGTGGAGGGTAACCGTAAAACTCGTGTATCCATCCCCATCAGGGAAGAACAAACTTGCTGCGTTCGTACCGAACATGTCGATATCCGTCAAGTTAATGGTTGTTGGCTCGGTAAATGCGAGCAACGCACCTTTACTTGTCTGGATAGTCGGGAAAACAACAACTCCGTTTCCAGAGGAATCAGGATAGCCTAGAGTTACATATTCTGCGCCGTCTGTCGTAGAATCGACATACTTCACATCAAATGTGTTTCCTCCAATGCTAACCGTTCCAGTCCCTTCAGCAGTGATGGTTGTACCATACTTGTCACTCGAGAATACATCCGTAAACTCGATATCGTCGTTGTCGTACCCACTCGATGAGTTGGTAAATTTCGTCAACTGGATAAGTCGTCCGTCTTCTTCGTTTCCAACAACGGCGTACGTACTGTCGTTAAGGACAGCGTACTCGCGTACTTGGATGAAGTCGCGGTCGGCATCGGCAAGTTCAGGCGTACCAGGTGAGCTCTCATTGTTATACCACTCAATGGTCTTAGAGTCGGTATAATAGTCGGGCTCAAAGTTGACCGTCATAAGGTCATCCCCTGAGTTTTGCACAACGATTGACTCTCGGTCTTCATGATCAACATCATTCGGAATGTTAAGTCCCGTGAAGTCAAGCTTGAAGCTTCCGAAAACAGGGTCAATCCAAGGCGTTCCCGGCGTGATAGCATCGATGTCATTATCGGCCCATACCTGAATCGTAATCGAAGTTACAGATCCAGTGTTTGTGGTGAAATCTACAAGGGTATCCTCAATAGTATCTCCATTAGAGCCAACTTCGACTTCTGCACCATCTGTAAGCACAAGGCGGTCAGTCGATGAGCCCACGCTAACGGTGGCAAATGCCTCCGAGTTATCGGGTTCATTTGTGTTATCAATGGAGACTTCAACGTCCAAGAGTTTCTTGGAGTCGTTCTCATTGATTTCTTCTTCATCACTGTTACCTGCGCTGTCAGTCACCTTGATAGTGGCTTGTGCGTCTTCTGCGCTGATGAGTTCAATCGTATACACCTCACCACCTACGGTGACTGAGGTTGTAGGATTCGTCTGACTTCGTAATGTGAATGAGTTGGTTGATTTGAGCAACACAATTTCAGTCCCATCACTGTCTGCACCTACTGTATACTTCTGACCGAAGAGCATAAAGGATTCTCCTTCAGTCTCGGTGCTGTTGAACGCAATAGCGTTATCAAAAGTAGCCGTCAAGTTGTAGATATAGTTAGTACTTGAAGTTCCAACTGCAATACCTACAATAGGGTCATCCTCTCCTGAATCAGGTTGCTTTGCAAACGTTATTCTGGAGTTCGAGCCCAAGGCAAGAGTGTGAGTAATCTCAGCATCTGCATTCCCTGAAATCTCGCTGTCTGCCAGAATAGTCGGCAATTCAGCATCTGTCAACGTTGAACGTACAGAGTTAACCGTAGCGTTCAAGTATAATTGAGAAGAGCCTGTGAAAAGCGGAAAGTTTTCGCCGTCAATAGTCGTCGTTGTAGTTGTGGTGCGACCTCCGCCCGCGACAAAGCGCGTGCTCAGATCAGCACTTAGTGAAGCCGCAGGCGCAAGGTCTGCAGTAGCACTATCACCTACAATTATTGCAACATCAGCAGAGCTCCCACTTACGAAAGGAGCCGGATAGTTCGCAGCGGCCGCAAGGGCTACTGTAGAACCAATCATTAAAGCTGACGAAGCAGCTGACGCGATTTTTTTAAAGTTAAAGTTCATATATTTCTTTAACCCCCTTTCAGCTTTGTACCATTGACAACCCCGCAGGGCCCCTCAAAAAGGACGCCATCGTTTAATAGATAGCGCGTCACTATCACCTTTCGATGATAGGGTACTCTGCTAATACAGAGTAGTAGCATATCTCAAAGGGTCTTTAAAAAGCTTTCTATACTAACCCTCGTTAAACCATAGTTACCCTCGGAAAGGGGAGGATGTATTTATAAACCTTGTGCTGTTACTACGTGTCTAGACAACTTTCTACAAGAGTCTCCCAACTCCCAAATAACCGATATAGGTTATTTTTAAACATATAAGGAAAGCAAAACCTATATATAGCCCGCATATATCAATAGAATACGATGACTCTAAAATCAAAGGTTAGAGAGATAACAATTGTCGAGGATAAAGGTACGTTCTCGACGCTGTTCAAGCGATTATATGGAGAATCAGACGAATATAATTACGAAGGCATTGCCGCCGTACGACATTTGCTCTCAAATGAAAAAGCTCGTGTTCTTCACACCATAAAATCAAAGGCACCGACTTCTATCTATAAACTCGCACGCCTTCTTGAGCGAGATTTCAAGGCAGTAAACGAAGATGTGAAACTCTTACATAGGTTTGGGTTTATCGACCTTGTTGAAGAGAAGACGGGGAAACGCAGCCGCCTTAAACCGATTGTAGCCATCGACTCGTTAAAAATAGAGATAAAGCTCTAACTACACGTGGTAATGGTCGCTCGAATCTCGGCCTGACCGCTTGCCCGAAAGTCACTAGCCCCTCGCTGGGTGCCTGTGCTACAATTCCCTTCTAGATGCGTAAGAATAGGTACCAATCGCCGTTCTCCGCCCGTCACAGACTCAAGCGCGTTAATGGTTATCCGATATCCTCTAAGCGGCGTGTCTACACCCACGCGCAAACTCTGATTGATGAGGGGGAGGAGCGTTTGGTTAAGCACGAGGCAGCTATCAACTCCGTCCGAGCAGAGCGTATGCTGATAACATGCGCGATAGAGTTCCCCTATGGACGCATAGTCGGGAGCCACATAGAGGGAACAGGAGGTCGTATACTCGGCAACCGACTCGACCAAATACGAAAGACCCACATTTTCACGAGTTTGTACGTCACCTCGCAAGCTGAACGACAGAAAGACTAGTGCAACAACCGCGATGAGCACCACTACCACGACAAACCCCACAATTTCCTCTTGTGCCTTGCGAAGAATCATGCGGTATTAACTCCCATAATGATCTTGCCTAGCGTACATTGCTTCGCCAGTGGTTGTTCTTCGAGCCTACACAGTGCAACAAAGGCGTCATTCGTTGTGTATTCTTCTTCAGTATCCACAAGCGTAATTTTGGTGCATTCGGGGTACGTGGCAGGTGTGCATTCCACTTCTTCAAGGGATGCAGGATAGACGGTTTGTACTCGCAACAGCTGGATGTGTGTGCCCCAGAGCGAACGATATATCTCGCTTTCATTTTTCAACACAAACACCTTGTCCATATCAATGCACGATGAACAATCTTCTACTGTCCACGAAAACTCGGGGCTCGAAGCTAAGCGCCGCACCAGTTCCTGCGCCTGCTCGTGCCGAATCGTATTTACATCACCTTTAAGGCCCGAAAGCCGTATGGATACATAAAACATCAAGACGAGTCCAAAGAGCAGTATAAACGCCAACAGCACAAAGGCCATCTGCTGAATCTTCAGCTGCCCTCGTTTAGAAGAGTGCACAGGCAAGTCGGTCATTGATTCGTTGGAGTACCTCCGCCTCCGCACTAAGGGCGTCTAGGGAACTATGTTCGTTGAGGAGATTCGCACGGTACGTTATCAAGTCAGAGGCCATGTGGCTTGAACATCCCCTCGCATCAAGAAAGGCGCTCTTTTCAGCATAGAGTCGCGCAACTTCGCTTGTACGCTTACGTATCCGCATAAGCTGGCATTCGTATAACTCTGGTTCTGCAACAAGCGCCGCATAAAAGAGCCCGTCTACAAACGGAAGGGAATCAGTTCCCTTATGAACGACTCCTCGATGTACACTGTCCGCATCAACGCGTATGTCACACCCATTAGTAGAAAAACACACGCTAATGCTTTCTTCAGCACATGCTCCCCTCGAAGGAACAACGGTCATGCCTTCTGCGCCAAGCTGTACGAGCGCATCTTCAATGTCCTCAGGCGGATTGACGAAGCAGTAACGGTCAGCGTATAACACGACAGCATTACCCACGCGAAACGGAAGCGAGACCGAGCTCGCAATAACGTGCGCTTGTCTTGCTTGGAATGAATCGGGAGAAAAAATAAAACTATACGATGAACGATACGGGATGCCTGTCTTAGCCCATTCTTTGCCAACGCCGCTTCGAACAGTCACGGCAAGTGCCTGCTCCCCAAAGGTACCTTCTGCATCACACTCATTGATAACTCGTGTCTCAGAAGGAAATTGAATCGGCGCATACTTTTCGTCTTCAACACTTGTTTCAATCGGGGTGAGTGCCGCCCCAAGTTCTGCGGCAACTTCAGTATTGTATGTCGTTCCCTCACGTGTAATGAGTCGAGAGGCCATGAATACGGCGAGAAATAATATCGCTGCACCCACAATCAGCACAAACATCCAGGTGAAGCTGAATTCAAATCCCTTCTTTTGCATATCTCTAGAAGCCCAAACACGTTTTTAAGCTCTGGGGTTAGGGGGTCACAAGCACCGTACTATCAAACGCACCCTTTGAAATTCGAATAGTCGCCTTGCCGCGCACAACATCTACACAATCAAATCCATTGAATCGTACATGCTGTAGAGAACCCGAGACTATTTTACAGTTTCCTCCTGGGTTCGGATAATAAAACAAGTTCACACCCGATTCATCAAATCGCGCAACTTTGTCGTATATCTCGGCATAATCGGCACTATTCGCGACCGAACTCAAATTTCCAATACATACTTTTTCAACAGACCGTGGTACGGCTCCGGTATAACTCTCGCGCGTTTCCTCTGAGTTCCATGCATCGTCTATCTTGATTTGCAAGTCGCGCTTGTATAACCCCAGTTCCGCACAGTTGCGCAACCCCAAAAAATAACTTATCATATAAAACCCGACGCCTATAACGGCTGCAATAATCACAATCGCCAGAATAAAACTAAACGATAACGATAATTCTCCTTGTCGGTTCATCTTAAAAGACATTGCTCGCGCTTGCAATTACAGAGCACACATTCGGACTTGGTTCATTACCGTATGCATCTCGACACTTAACGTAGTACGTTTGTTGGGGTTTCCATGGAGCCGCATGGATAAATCGTTGCTGTGAACTCACAAGCCGCATCTCTATGCCCTCGGTGAACACATAGTTGCAGCTCGTAAGCGAATACGTACACAACGCGTCTTCATTGGTGATAAGTCTCAAAATATCTGAATCGTGGTAAAGGCGAGTTACTTGTGGAACGGTTCTATCCGTGATGACTGTAAAGTTTGTTGTAGCACTCGCAGCATTGCCTCCCGCATCAATACAACGGAAGAAGTAGGTGTAATTCCCCGACGATAAGGTAAGTGTTTGTCGGTGTTGGTAACTTTCGGTTTCAAACATACTGATGAACGTTCCCTCATCACCAGACGTGCTGAACGAACAAATAGCCACACCTTCATCACTCCCGTCATCCGTACGAACCGTCAAATTGAGCGGAATAACGTCGGTGCCGCCTGTAAATGTCCCATTCGGCCCCACATTCAAAATATTCAATAGTTGCGAGCCACGCAACATGAACGAGTAACTTTCTTGGTTGGTGTTTCGGTCGCTCTCGTTCTTCAAGGGCTGGTCTTTACATCTAAAGTAAAACGCGTTTACGGCATTGTCTTTCACTCCGGTCAAATTAGTCTGGCATGGATATTGCTGACGAGCATTCTGTTCGTATACATGCGTCGAGCAACTCATATTCGTTTCCATACTCTCATATGCTTTGTCTTGAATGCTCCACCTACATTCTGCAGGCTCGTTAACATACACAGTCAACGGAACGGTCTGCGTGCCGAAGCTTACCGGGCTTCCCGATGTAATCGAAGTCGCCTCAATAATCGGAGGCGTGGCATCGGGGCTTTTATCGACGCAAAGATTAATGACAAACTCATCCACATTCACGTTCCCATTCGCATCTTGACATCGCACGTAAAAGTTATACAATCCCTCCGTGGGTACTTCAAGCGCTTCTCCTTCAACCGCAATAGAATCAAGCGAAGGCAATCGTAATTGTTGCGTGTGGTTATATCTGAACAAGTTTGATTCTCCGAAGTAGTATCCCATCTCCTCAAAACTCGTGTTACTTACCGTATCGACTTTACACTGCGAAGGCTCATTAGTCACCAGTCCAAATTGCAACGGCGTAAAGGGTCGAATACATCCATCGCCCGTTTGGTCAGAGACAATCTTTGTGCCCAATGCACTTGGTCTCGTTTCCAACGGCGCATACCGATGCTGCGGTGTCAATACATCTCTCCACGGCGTTATCGTCGGTGAATTGACATCATTACGCGCCACCCATACGCATCGTTCTTCACTAGATCCTTTATTCACCAATTCACACGCTTGCCCGAGTGACTTGCATCGATATTCAGAACACGGTTTGAGCGGATCATTGTTGCATTTCTCACAATCAGCTCCTCCAATCGGCGCTTCCCACGGCAAACACGCAAGCTCGACAACCTGTTTCTTTTCTTTTTTGTACATCAACACAAACACGACGGCGGCGATACCCACGCCCCACAGAAATGCTCCGCCGCCCCCACCCGCACCAAAACCAAGCGTATTAAACAATGGTGTCGCAAACGAACTTTCAGTCGCCTGTAAGAATCCAAATCGCGCAATCGCTGTTCCAATACCCACGGCAATACTTGCCGCCTTTGCCGTATTGTCGTCAGCACCCAGAAGACTTGCAACCGCATAGGTAATTCCTCCCGCAACGGCCCCCCACATCAATCCCGACACAAGGTGGTTGAGCCCTGTGTATCCCTCTCCAAAGACTCCCTGTTCGTATGTACCTACCTTCCCATCGGCGGGGGCAGTAAGCTCTTTCCCTCGTCCTGAAAAGAGCTTCCCTAACCAGTCACCTATCTCTTCCTTCGCAGGAGCATTTTGAGCAGCAGTCGTCGGATTTCCTGTAGTCCCTGTAGCAGATTTCGCTCCATCGGCATAACCTTTCAAATATTGTTGATAATGAGGATTAGAAGCGGCGGTCCTCGCAGCAATCATCATTCCTTGTTGTGCTTGTACAGATTGACTTTCGCCAATAATAAACGCAATGGCGACCGTCGACATAATCAGTAAAAAGAGTTGACCAGAAACAATTGAATATCGAATACAACCGACCTCTTCTTTCATCGATTAAATACGGTTTGCTCGTTTATAAATATTCTCGCAACAGCCACGACCCAAGAGTCATAATCTCTCGAAAGGTACCTGTGCTCATTTCTGCGTCAACACAGAAGAACCGCTTCTTACTTCTGCTTCTACAGACCCTGCAAAATTACCATCGAGGTGCCAAACAAACTTATAATGCCCAGGAGCAAGTTCGCCCGGCTTGTATTGGATGCCGCCAAAACACCCTTCAGAGTGATCTATTACGCGCTCGTCAGAACTTAACGTCAAACCCTCTGAATTAACTAATCTTAACGCACTTTTCTTCCCGCTATAATCCCCTAAAACAAATGCTGAAAAACAGATAGGTTCATCATCCTTAAACAACGCAGGCAGACTCGTTCTTCGTCCGATAAAATCATCTTCAGAAACAAAGCTTGCGTTTCCGTCTAAAGAAGCATCAACATAATTACACGCGAAAACCTTTGGCCTTTGTAACTCCTGCATCCAGGCTTTAAAAGACTCTTGCATCTTCGATTCCTGTTCCGCTTGGTCGTATCTCCGTGCACCCACGTTCGCTTGCCCCTGTGCCCGTATCCTCGCAGCCTCAACGTTACTCTGCGCAATTTCTTCAGCAGCTAAATATCCCGCCCCCGCAATAAGTGCAGCACCACACCCGCTCATCGAAGAAATTGCGACGCTACTGGCTAAAACAGATACTAGGCCCGCTCGACGCGCACGGCCGCTTCCTCTCACCTCATGTGAAAGGTCCATTGCTGAAAACTCCTAGCTACACGCTTATTTAAGGCTTTCTACTCCTCTGAAGAGGTAACTAGCTTTGTTTCTACAAAGAGTTTATATATCTATTTTTAATTGCTTCAAAATGGAGAAAGTTGTAACCTTCAAGAACAATGTAGGGTTAAATCTCTCAGGAGCTGTTCACGAACCAGGGATATATGACACTGCCCTTATTTATTGCCATGGTTTTCCCAGTAGTGGTGACGGGAAATCGGCAAAGAGAATCGGAGAAACATTTGCAAAAAAGGGATACCTGGTCTTACGTTTTAGCTTTAGTGGTACACCCCCTTCAGAAGGGAGGCTAGAAAAAAATTATTGAGCCAAGAGTCACGTGATTTGGCTGCAGCAGTGCGGTTTTTAAGAGAGAATTATTCGTTCAGAAAACTTATTCTATATGGACACTCCGCAGGAGCCATCGCAGCCATACTCTATGCGGCTGAAGATAACTCGATAACTAAGCTTGTTGTAACCGGCGCTGTTGGTGATTTAAAAGAGGCAATAAACATGGAATTTAGTCAAGATCAAATAAAGGAGCTAACCGCTACAGGATATCTTTGTTACTCCTCTCCGGGAAAATGGATAGACGGAAAGCGAATTAGTAAAGCTTATTATGATGAATTCTTAAGTATAGGCCTATTAGCTTCAGTTAAACGTGTTAATGCCCCATTACTCATTGTCAATGGGGAGAACGACGAAGTTATTCCTTTTGATAAGGGGCCTAAACTATTGTATGAGGCCGCGAATGAACCAAAGAGATTGATAATAATTCCCCGAGCGGATCACATGTTTAGGAGCATAAGGCAGGATATATAAAGTTTGTCCCTTGAAAGTTAGAACAATAAGTAAGAATAATGCGGAGTGCCAGCAATCTATAGAGTTAAGAGGTTATGCTGTGGCAATCTATTTATAGGAAATATCTTTAACTGAATCATGGGTGCGTCAGCAGGAACTTATGAAAGAGTTTTAGAGATAATTGGTCCGATTCGTGGAAATAAAATTCTAGATTGTGGTTGCGGCAAAGGCAAGTTTTCAAACGTACTACTCGAGAAAGGTGCTTCAGTTTATGGGTGTGACATTTATCAATCTAAGTCTCTCCCCAAAAATCTTATGTTCAGGAAGTCTGATTTAAATAAGAAAATACCCTTTGAAGATAAATCTTTTGACAAGGTTATATGCATTGAGACTATAGAGCACTTAGAAGATCCGCACCACCTTATTAGGGAAATATCTCGCGTCTTAAAACAAAAAGGAATGGTTTATCTGACGACACCCAATATTGAAAATATAAAATCTAGAATACAATTTTTATTTTCAGGTAACTTCCACTGGTTTGGAAAAAAGGAGTTTGGTTTTAAGGGATCTAGACATATTAACCCTATCTATTTTAAAGAGATATCATTTGTGTTCGAGAAAGAAGGTTTGACTCTAAGAAATGTTACGACAAACAGAACAAGAGGGTATACTTGGTATATAGGTCCCCAAGCATCGCCGTTTTCTCGTTTATCTTTATTAATAATTAACTTACTTGCAGATTCCCTTTATTTCATCATCTCTGCTTTTGTTGGTGCAGATCTAGATGTCCTGAAGAAAGCAGACATAATTATAGTCTCTGCTCAGAAAAAATAATCAGTTTTTCACAGCGAGTATTATTATCAAGTTACTTATTCCTGAAAGTTCTTTCAGAACGTCAAGGAAAAAATGTATGATCGCAGGATTCTTTTCCCTGAGAATACTGAGCGATGTCTCGCTTATCTGCTCCCGTTCTTCTATAAACTCTTTTATTTTAGCGAGATTCATATTCTTATAAGCTAGCATCAGGTCATAGTAGAATTCTCTTGTTTTATGGATAAACTCAATTTCTTTATGTGCGAAATCGATCTTGCCTCCCTTCTTCAGAGATTCATAGGAATAGTAAATTGTACGAGACACGTTCAAGAGGCTAGTCAAGAAGTTGAACACGTATTTTGACGTAATAATGCCATAGGATATCTTCTTATTAATTAGCCTTCTGCTCAAGTTGAGCAATTTGAAGATAGTTTTATAATCATTAATTGCCGATTCATAATGCTCCAACTTTTTATTGGATATGTCTTCAATAAAATTATCAAATTGTGATAGCACCATCCATAATATTCGATTTGTGGTTTCCTCATAGTCTACATTATCAATCGAAGCCATATTCTTTACAAGACACGAATCCCTCTTTGTCTCTATTATCTCAAAACCCATAAGCCTATTAAGAATCTCGCGAATGTAGTCAAATTGATGTTGCCCTTCATAGCTAATTTTTATTTCATCAAACCCAAATATGTAAAGATTGGTCAGCACTTTATCAATATACCAGTCATCTTTTTCCCTAGCATCGATTTGAACATTATCAAAGTGAGGCTTTTCAGGATAAAGGAACAGACCTCTATCTGAAATGTCTATGGATAAGAAGTCTCCGTTTTCTAAGGCGTTATTTTTTACCCATTGGGCTGGTAAAGATATTGTTAACGTACTTGATCCATGCTTGACAAGTTTCCTTTTCATTCTTATTGAAAAATCTTGAAATATATAAATTTATCTAAAGTAACCTTATGTATATATTTTATTAAAATGTACACATTTAATTTATTAGGGTGTTAATAATTAGATAGTATGCGCCTGCCGGTAATGAACTTTGGAAAATTGCGAGAGAGAATTGCACCCGAGAGCACTATTGTATACTACAGAAGGGGAATGAATGAGCTCTCTTTGAATATCACGAATGCCTGCCCAAACGCTTGTACTTTTTGCGTAAGAGACCGTGATCCAGGGTGGGGAGTAGCTAATCTTTATCTTGAAAGAGATCCTTCGGTTGAAGAGATATGTGCTGCCTTTGATAATGAGCTAGGCAAGATAGACGAGCAGGGAGTTCGCTTGGAAAAAGTTAAAATCTGCGGCTATGGGGAGCCAATTTTACGATTTGAAGATCTTAAACCTATTGCAAGACATATCCAACAAAGGAGTCCGACCAGTATTCAAGTAACCACAACGGGGTGGCCTTACTTTAAATTTGTCTGCTCAGATGCCTCTCGACTTGAGGGGCTTAGGAACGCAGGAATTACAGATATTTACCTGAGTCTTAGCACTACTAATCCACAAGTATACCAAAAGCTTGTGCGACCAGGAGTAAGAAATCTTGAACCGGGCGCATTTGAAGAGAGCATACGTTTTGCAAGGTCAGCAAGAGACGCCGGTTTAGCAGTGACTTTGGGTTTTATCAGATTAGCAAATTTGGATGAACGAGCAGCAGTTCAACTTGCAACGGAGATGGGGATTTCATATAAAATACGAGACTATGAACCCTAAAATGATTTCCCTTATTTTATGCGCCCATAACGAGGAAAAAACAATTTACAATATATTACACGATATCAAAAGAGAGTTTAAGTACTTTCCCACTAAATACGAATTAATCATTTGTTTGAGCGCCTGTACGGATAATACTCAAAACGAAGTAAAAAGGGCCCTACAATATCTTAATTTGAAGGCACGTGTCCTTAATACTCCAAGGGGAAAAATAATTTCTCAATGGAAGGCACTTTCATGTGTTGATCAAAAATCAGCTAGTTTGATATTTTTAGACAGCGACATACGCTTAGATAACCTCTCTTTAAGATATTTAGTTGAAGAATCGCAAAAATACCCCTCTCTCAAAATGGTTTATGCGCGAGGCATTCCTTTAACGAATAAGAAATTAATTTATAATATAATGAACGTACGCACTTTGAATCCTTCTTATGTACGGGCACGCAAGAATGTAGAGGAGTTCCACCCCTACACGAAGGATAAGAAAAAGAAAATTTTCGCAACAGGGGGAATTTATCTCCTCAAGAAAGGAGTCTACGATGTGGATCCCAAAGCAGTCGGAGATGACAGCTACCTGACCCATTCTATCTATCATCGTTTTGGCCCAGGTTCTATAAAGGAAAGCGAACAATCCGTTTTCTTTTACCAACCAGTACAAACTTTCGGCAGCTGGATTGCTAAATGGAGAAGAATTTGGGGAGATCTAGGTAATCTTTATGAGACTCATCCGGAATTTAAGTATTTGAGACCCTATATGTCTCTAAAGGTGGATTATATAAAACTGTTAAATGAAAGACGTCTAGGGCTAGCACTATCTTTTTTTATAGAACGTAGCTGGCATATTTTTGGAAAGCCCTTAGTATCTTTTTCTGTCAGGAGAAATAACAATCCTGCTTGGAAAACCCTTTCAGATACAAAAATAATTCTTCATGAAAAAAATATTGTTTGAAGGTACTGAATTAAGCGGAAAAAGTGACTTAATAAATGAAGTAGCCTTGCAACTAGCAAGGAGAGGGTGCAGGGTTCAAGTTAACGCAGGTCAGCTCAATAAGCAGTCTAGTGCCGTAACAAGGGCTCTGGCTTACGCAGACCGTGCTAACTCTACTCATTTGCGCGAATTTGGATATACTTGGGCACTATTACTTGATTCATTTCCCGAAAACGATAATGATTTCTTTATTCAAGAAAGATCATTCCCGAGCGTTATTGCCTTTTCACAAGTATTTAACCCCCTTGGAATAAATAGATACTTTGGCAGAATTTTGGCTAGACAATATCCTTCCTTTGATTACAATTTTTTTGTGACTGCTTCTTTAGAAGCCAGACGGCATAGACTGTCAAATAGACCAGAAGCTACTGAGTTAGATAGTATGGTACTTACAAGACCTGATAGAATAGAAGCATTGGATCGACGAATACGCAGGGTTCTTAGCAGAGAACCAAATTATCACGAAATCGATACTACTTTTAGGGATATATCAGAATCTGCTCATAAAATAGTAGGGATCGTTTTATGAATGTCTTAGTAGTCGGTGCCCACCCCGATGATTTTGAGATTGGCATGGCCGGAACAATAAGAAAACATGTAAGACACGGCGATCAAATCTATGCGATTATTATGAGCAACGGTGAAAAAATAGGGCTAAAAGAAATACGTAAAAAAGAAGCTTCCAAATCAGCAAAATTCTTAGGTATATCCGAAGTTTTCTTTTTTAACCTTCCGGATACGTCAATACCTTGCAATAGCCAGAATATTGAAAGAGTAGAAAAAATTATTGTCAAATATAACATAGCTCGAGTATATACCCATTCCCTGAGAGACACACACCAGGACCATCTAAATACTTCCCGCACTGTACTTGCCGCTGCCAGGAATGTGCCTCAAATATTGTTTTATGAGTCTCCTTCCTCGGATTTGGACTTTAGGCCAACTTTTTTTGTTGATATATCTCCCTATCTCAACGATAAGATCCGCTCCCTTAATATGTATGATTCAATCAATAAGCTCAAGAAAAGATATCTTGAGATTAAAGCAGTAAGAAGCAATTCTTTCTTTAGGGGATACCAATCTAAAATGTCTTGTGCTGAAAGTTTTGAAGTTTACAAATTCATTGAACCATGAAAGTAGCGATACACCAACCCAATTTCCTGCCTTACTTAGGTTTTTTTGACAAATGCGATTATGCGGATGTTGTTATTTTATATGATTCTGCACAATTCAGTAAAAATGATTTTCAGAATAGGAACCGCCTGCGTAAAAGCGTAGGTTGGAGGTGGATTACTATTCCAGTGTCTTATAAATTTAAAGATTCTATAGCCAAGGTTCGTTTTGCGTCAAACAGATGGCAATGCGAACATCTTGCAATTATAGAACAGAATTATAATCGGGCTACCCACTATAAGAAATACATATCATCTCTAATGAGGCTATATAATGCCTCCGGAGACTCTCTTGCTAATTTTAATATGTCTTTGATAAAATTCTTTTTTGATGAGCTCGGAATTAAAAAAAAGATTATTCTTTCTAGTGAATTAGGGATTTCTTCTAGCTCAACACAAGCTTTAGTTGACATGTGCAAGAAAGTTGGAGCGACAGAATATGTCTCTGGAGTAGACGGAAGAAACTATTTAGATCTAAAACTCTTTAAAAAAGAAAATTTTAAGGTCGCTTTCCAAGAATATCAACATCCTATCTATAATCAATGCTACTCGGGATTTGAACCACATATGTCCATTCTTGACCTTCTTTTCAATAAGGGCCCGAACAGTTTAAATATAATCAGATCTGGAAGAAATTACTTATGAAGACAAACGTTCGTGTAAGCGCAATTCTATTTTACCACGGAAGACTAGTTGTGGTGAAGCACGCAAGTGCAAAATTTGGGGACTACTACCTTCTGCCTGGTGGCGGGTGGGAGCATGGTGAAACCCTTGAACAGTGCGCAATAAGGGAAGTAAAAGAGGAAACGGGACTCGATGTATCTGCTGATTATCTTGCTTTTTATAAGACTGTCTACACAGACGAGGATGATACTTTAGATCTTGTTTTTGTGTGTTCTTATAAGGAGGGAAATATCCAGAACAAGGATCCCGATAAAAAAGTGGTTTCTATCGAGCTGATATCCTCCGAGTTAAATCTAGAAAAATTAAATTTTCATCCAAAACAACTAAAGTCTCTTGTATTTAGACTCCCACAAGATAAAAAAGCTTATTCTCTTGGCTCGGCTAAATATCCCGAAAGCTGACTGTTCCTAGACAAATTACGACTCGCGTATCTTCCCGTTTATCTTGACCTGAATGCCTTCTTTGAATCCCCTCTTACCTTCGTAATTAACTTTTGCGCCACAATCTCCCAGTGCGGCACACACTTCCCCATACTTTGATTCCCATCCAGGCTCAAGGCACTCACAGTTATCTTTGCACTTTTCGTTTCCAAACAAATCTTTCTCAAACTTCACGACACATACTTTGTTGCCAACGCCACACACCACCCTAGAATCCTCGCCTGACCAGAAGTTAAGCCCCGGGGAATTCTTCGGAAGACAGGTTGCATCAATAGTGGTATTCCCCAGCGTCACGCCTTCTTTCCAGAAGCAGTCGCGACGGTCGGTATTTTCACAATCGCGCCTATCCGTCTGTGCTAAACAATCTTGCCAACGATTAACCCGACAGGCGGCTTGCGCAAATGGGCCATATGTTGTTTCAATGCTATCTTCTACACATTCCTCTGCCCTAAAGTCCTCGCACGGCTCAGTGATAACGTCTCCATTAACACAAATGCGTTTAAAGAATCGACTTCCCACACTATTTTCTCCAGGGAGCTTACGTCGCTCGTCACTCAAACACCAACTTTCTCCATGCTTGCGTGCCTTCCCGCTTTCATCAACACAATTCAAATCCGCACAAATAAAATCACCGTAACTGGCGCGCGTTTGCGTGAACGACGCGCTTCGGCAGAAACTTCCGAGAAGATAATTGCAATTTCCACACGACTTGCTATCTGCATTTCCGCTCAACGGGCCACAACTCGCATCTTTGTCTTTAACGTTTGTCCAATAGTCTTTATCATTCCATTTGGACGCGTCATAAATATTAGCTGGATTACCGCATGTATCCAGCCAGTACACTTCATCTTTTCCCGGAATACACATTGTTTTTCGACTTGGACCGCAAATGGTGCCTAACTCTTCAGCGGAACAGAGTTTGTCTTTGTAAAACACACCGTTTTGTATCGATCCGTTTGATGACTTGCTACTCCCCTCACATTCGGCGCGTGTGGTAAAGGTACACGTTTTCTGGAATTCAAATTCGTAGACGCAGGCGCCCCTATCCTGTAGTTGGACTTGGGCGATGCATGCAAGCTCATTACCAATGGAAGGATCGTAATTCGTCTTTAATCCCAAAAAGCCCGACAATTTTTTACAACGCACGAGCGAAACAAACGCGGCTTGATCCCCTAACATACAACACCCGAGCTCGCATTGCGCGGGCCGTTCGGAGCTCCAAATCCCTCCGTTAGCATTACATACAATCTGGGGCGTGTTGTCCAAACACGTGCCTTCATTCGAATCATAACATGTTCCAGGCTTACAATAACTCGTGGATTCGCATGCGGTTGGCGTTTGTCGTGCGTCACTTGCACACACTTCGGAGGGCACGTTTTGACAAAAAGCGCCTGTCTGCGTTTTCTCGCAACATACGGTCGCACTAAAGTTTGTGGCGGCGCTCGCAAAAGCAATTGCACTGGCCAATACGAAGAACCCTAAGAGGAGAATTCGCCTCATGACTGCACTCCATATCCTTGCGGCCAGACAAGGCTACGCGTCGCAAATCTGAAACTATCGTCGGTCACCACGTTTGTCAACGTGTAAATGGTGTCATCATCCTTTTTGAGCTTTTCTATCTTCAAATCAGGGTAGAACTGCATGTAATACGTTGTCTCTGAATCACCTAGCGTAGATTCAAATTCAATAATACTCGTGGCTGTCATCAATAAGTCATAGAGCTCGCTCGACTGACTAATGCCAAACTGTCTAAACGTTTGAGCGTTTTCCTTTGAAACGGTCAGAGGGGCCGTGAAAACAACATCAATAGAACCAGGAACAATGCTCACGTTAATGGAACGGGGCGCGCTTTCTACCGAGTATCCTTGCTGTTCATAACGCGCTACAAGCGCATCCATGCACGATCTCGCTTTCGGTTCAATCTCTCGTCTAATCTCTTGTGCAACATGCGTCGTAAGAAGCGGTTGTTGAACCGTGCAAGGTACATAGTCCTCTGAAGTATAACACAGATATTGAACATTCGTTCCTTCGTACGTCATAAAATTGTCAGGAGCAAGCGAGCCGCCTTGCGTACTTAGCTTAGAAATAATCGGAGGGAGTTCGGCTCGAAGACAATCACGCATGTATGCCGAAGGATTGACATCTGCTCCGCCTAACGAGGGGGGCAATCGAGGTCGAATCACAAACCACACGAACACCGCAATAATAACCACTGCGACCAAAACGAATATCGCAATCTGCCCTCTCTTGTTCATGTCCTCCAAACTCTCAGATTGTTTATAATGGTTTCGTATTCGTCGCATTAGAGGGTACCTCCGCGCACCGTTACACATCCACTCGGGTTGCCAAACGAGTCCTGACAGTAAATATAATGATTTACATCTCTACTAAAGGGCGTGCTGTGCTCAAACGTATCACCGTCCATAAGGGTACTGTTCGCAAATGCGAATGAACATGAGGTTGTCTTAAATACACACCGCGCGTGTTCATTAGTTATAATCGTGAGGCGGTTGTTACTGGTATATATGCGCGTGATTGCAGGACCTTGGTCGTCTACGACCAACTCGAATCTAATCTCTGAGGAGGCGTTATTACCCACGGAATCTTCACACGCAATCGGATAGCTATAGTTGCCCTCGCTTACCATTGTGAGGCCGGGCTGCCTATGCGTATCGCCCCCCGTTTCAAAGAATCGTATAAAATCATTGTTATTTTTATAAGAGCAATATCGTGCTTGACCGCTCGCCCCGCCCGTGGTCGTGACCGTAAAGTTGAGGCGGTACGGCAAGCCGAGCACAAAAATAGTATCCTTATCGGGCGCAACCGAATTAATCTGCAGAGCATTAAGTGTCGGCTTAATAATGTAGTTGACTCCTTGATTATTTGTATTGCGCGTTCCATTTGAACCGCTCTCTGATTCGTTTATCCATGGTTGGTCTTTACATCTAACGTAGAACGAACGTTCATTTACCCCTGATGCAGGAGTCGGCAAGGTCGCGTTGCACGTCCATCCTTGTGTAGTGCCATCCGCAAGACTCGTCGCGCAGGTCGCATCATTCGTCATACTCATGTAATCTTGGTCGGTACTCTCGCTCCAACGACATTCTGCAGGTTCGTTCAACCAAAAGCGTATCGGGCGCTCAGTCGCACCCAACGCACTATATGCGGGGCTTGCCGGACTGAACTGACGTATGACGGGAGGAGTCATATCGGGTTCATCAGTCACACAGAAATTAATGGCATACTCTTGAAGATTTTTGTTCCCATTCGCATCCGTGCAACGCACATACAGGTTAACATTTCCGCTTCCGTCAGGAAGGAACAAGTTGCTGTAATGCATCGCTTGTTCATCGGAACCATCTTCATCAAATTCTTCATCAATTTGTTGTTCGTTCTCTATGGCTTCATTGCTCGGCACCGAGAAAATCATCGTATGGTTACGTCTGAATAGAGGATTTTCATTACCATTGAATCGCGCAAAATATTCTTCCATCACATCAAAACTTTCGGTATGCACACGAGCGACTTTGCACTGCGCTAATTCGTTTGTGGCGATGCCTAACTGTACGCGTTCAAATCGAGGGATACATCCATCCGCAGGACCTTCCAAGTGATATCCTCGTTCGGATAGTTGTGTATAGCGGTAATTCGTCAAGAGCACCGAGGCATCCTCGCGTATGGCAGGTGCAGAAACATCGTCAACCCCTGCATTAACACACTGTTCTTCTGCGCTATCTTCAACATATCGACACGCCTGTCCTAAACTCCGACATGCATATTTAGTACACGGCAATCCTTCCGCACCACAGGCATTACAGTTAGCCCCTCCCAAAGGTGGCTGCCACGGCAAGCACTGGAAGTTTATTGTAGTTTCTTTCTTCTTTCCGATGCCCAGAAATGCGAAAATAGCGATAATAATCACAAGTGCCACAATCGCCCACACGCCCGCGGTAATCAGCCATCCTCCACTCGCAAAAATTCCAGTTCCTCCAAGCAAGTTTCCACCAATCGCAAAACCAGAAAAGGCCCCCAATCCTATAAGCGCATACGTAATCGCAGGATCAAGTCCGGCCGTAATTCCCAAGGCATCAAGAATGTACGCGACACCCGCAGCCCCAATAAGCGCTCCTGCCGCGGCACCAACATAGGCCCCCATACTTGCTTGCATACCGGGGCAAGTAGCTCCACAAGTACCTTCCAATAATCCCAAGGAACTTCCAATTGATGTAACTGTTTCGGGAAAGAGCTGATAGAGGCCTATAAGCGCAATACCACTCGCTCCGCTAATCATCATCATGCTATCAAAAATCTTTTTTTGAGTCTCTTCAGGGCTTGCGCTCGCATCACTAGGCAGCCCATAGAAAGACACAAGTTCAGTTTCACTTAACGGTTCAACCTTTTGATTAACGGCCGGGTTTTCAAGCAACGTAAGCCCTGTAATATATCCCGATGTAATTCGAGGAGCATCACCACGGCTTGTAGAAACTCGAAATCCTTTGCCAGAATATTTTCCTTCGAGGTCAATGTGCGCCCCACAGTCGCCGAGACTCATGCAAAAGTTGTTCATTGTTTCAGCGCCTGCGTTTGTGATGCAGTCTTTGTTATACTTTTTTTTGCCCCCAAATAGTTTCTTGACGGTCACATATTTGCATTGAACCGTTCCGAAGCTACAGAGCGCTTGGGCTTCATCCCCATTCGCGCTCGATTGTAAATCAAATCCAGGGGGATACTTGGGGACGCATGTACTAAATGCAAACGTGCCACGTCCATTCGTCAAGTCAATACTTGTCATCGTACAATCAGTATGTTTTTCACATTCCTCGGCAACAGCTTGTGTTGCTTCAGCAGGGTCATCAAGTCCCTCCGCTTGCTGATTCGCTGCAAGGCATAACTGCCACTGATTGAGGCGACATGCGGCCTCCGAGAAATCTTTACCTCCAGGCACATCAACGACCGACTCGACACAAATCTGGTTACGGAAACTGCCACACGTTTCAGTCGTTATCTTTCCATTCGCACACGTCTTGCGGTAATGCTGGCTTCCCGGCACATCAACGCTTCGTTGTGCATTAACTTTGCCTTCATCTTCTACGCCAATGCGTGAATCAAACGCACACCAGCTTTCTCCATGACTGCGACGTTTACCCGTTTCGTCTACGCAACTAATATCTCGACAAACGACGTCCCCTATAGACGCGAATTCCGCGGTAGTTTTTGGTCCACATCGACTTCCTTGAAGATAATTACAATTTCCGCAGCTTTTTTGTTGAACGGAAAACCGATTAGGCTCTCGAGCAGGATCGACAAGGTCGCAACTTTGATTCTTAGATAACAATAACCCTCCATTGAAACTTATCGGCTTGAGCGAGTTGTATATGTTTTCACGGTTGCCACAGCTATCAAACCAATACACTTCATCGTTTCCTGCAACGCATTTAGTGGTCGCTTGAGGTTCACAGGACGTATTAAGCGCAGGATGTGAGCACAAAAATCCGCTATAAAACGTTCCACTTAACCCAGCACACTGTTCTTTTGTACCAAACTTACAATTTCGAAGTCCAAAGGTACCTATCCCCAATACACACGCGCCCTCTTCTTGACCATTTGCTTTAGCGAGACATTCGAGTTCGCTTCCAACGGGCTCAAATATAGCACCAACCTCATCGTCTTCAAGACCAAGATCCGCACGCCAGGCGTCGCATCCAACTTGAGACATGAATTGTGCTTCAGAACCGACGATACAACACCCCGGTCGGCAGGCAGGAATGTCGGATAACGGGGTCTCGGTCCACGTAGTATTACAGTTTCGTTGCGGGCTCGGCGTACAGGTCCCCTTGGATGCATCGATACATGTCCCTATACGACATTCACTGGTAAATTCGCGACGAGTTTGAATGCAACTGGTTGTGCAATTTCCATCACATATCTGATACCCATACTCTTGACAATAGACTCCGTTTTTATCAAGAGGACAGGTCCACAACACTTCTTCTGCTGAAACGAGATTATGTCCAAAGAATGCAATGAATAAGCCACGTACTGCGACAATAAACGCGTGTTCCGAGTCGTTTCCGTATAACGTCAATCCTTGGCTTGCGTCGTTCATAATATAAGAAAACGCTACGCTCGCGCTCACTAGTAAAACCAATTCGAACCACGCAATCGATTTTTTGTGTGTCATGTTAAATGCCTGCAGGAATTACGCACCCCCGTATTGCAAATTGTAGCGTCTTATCGGTTGGTAGATGGGTAACACTATACCCCTTCGTGGTATCTGACAACGTCTTTACACGAATGTCATACGAAGGATAAAGGAGCATATAACCTACATACTCAGAATAACAAAATCGAGCCTCTTGCGAAACCAACTCGTTTGCAACACGTCCTAAGTTATAAAGAGGTATGCGAAGACTCGTGTCAAGTTGTGAGATTCGTTGTACCACGTCATTTTTTGTAAGCGTTAATTCAATCGGAATGGAAACGTCAACAATTTCAGGTTTAAGCGCAACTTTAATATCATAATCCTCTAATTGTACCTCGTAATTGCGTCGTTCGAGCTCCGTTTTAAGTGAATCAAGACAAGAAGGAATGTCCTCCGCAAGCTGGGCGCGCAATTCTTCTTGCAATTCAGAAAGATAGGCCGGATGTTGTGCGATACAGCTTTCGTAGTAGTTGATATTCTTGCACAAATAGGTCACCGTCGTGCCATTAGAAACGACTGCGTTTTTGGGATTGACAAATCCTCCTTGCGAAAGCATCATATCGGTTGTTTCTCGCAATGATTGTCGTACACAGCTACCCATGAATCTCTCAGGGCCAAACTCCGTTCCCGTCGGCAACGTTACCTCAGTGTCTCGCACGAGAAAAAACACGGTGAGTGAAACAAAAATAAGTACTCCCACAATGATAAATATCGCAATCTGGCCTTTATTGTTCATAGCCTTTTTTCTCCTCAAAGAATTTGAGTGCCTCTTCTATAGCATGGGACTTGTTGCGATAGCGCCCTTCTTTCATAATCCGTTCAAGTGATTTAGATGTGCTCGGATCTATAGTTGCTGAAATACGCTCTTTCACATATTACTTAATCAGATAGAGTATTTAAAAGTTGATATTGTATCCTTAATAATACAAAGTATTACGATTAATCACCTTGCTCGACTCGAGGCGCTAACACAAATGAAAGCATCACCTTTCCCGTAGGGAAGTTAATGCGCATAGGGTGGTTATCTGAAAAGTTAAGTTCGACTTTATTCGCAATCTTCGCTCCCTTGATAAACTTGCCCAAATATTCCAAAGAAAACCGAGCAGTGCTATGGTCGGAATAGATTTCAACTTCATCACTCGAGAACTCGGCGCGTGCAGAGTTAAGCCCCCGCGCTTCAACAATAAACTTATTGGGTTCTGCAATAAATGTACACGCATCGGACACGACAAGGCAGTCATCGATAACTTCCACAAACACCTGCGAATCCATCTTAATAACGCTCTTAAACTCCCACGTCGGAAGTTCGCGTTCTTCACCCTCAACGCTAATCAATGCCAACGCGAAGTCTCGCTTAATCCTGTCCTGAATAGTCAGCTTGAGAAGGTTTTCTTCCCGAGAGAGTATCAGTGAACTCCCCATACCGCAACGCTTAAGCACTTGACTCAAATTCTGTAAGTTTACTCCCAGTATTTCTTCTTTCTCTAGTTCGAAGGTCGAGAACAATTCGGCAGGAATATGGAAGTATACCATTGCAACATTTGCAGGATCGAGTGCAACAAGCCGCATTCCTTCTTTAGTTATCTTGAGGCGAACTTCTGTGACAAGCTCCGAAATGATACTTATGAGGGTGCCAAAAAACCGCGGGTCATCAAGTTTCAATAACATAGTTGTTCACCGACGTGAGAGCTTATAAGGTTTGTTATGCTAAAACACACGCATTCAGATTAAACCGAAAACCACGTCGTTCTTTCGTTGTTATTTTCGTCTGACTCCACAACAATCAGAGTCTGGTCAGCCTTAGAGTAGACCCTCCAACTTCCTCTTGAAAGCGTATAGTTCTGGCTCACTATCAACGAGCCTCCTGCAGAAATGCTTCCAGTAGCAACATCCCGAGTGATGTTATACGCCCCCATAACTTGAATTCTCGTGACTGAACTCCCAGCCGTAGCAACACCTATATTTCGAACAACCGTACTGATGCTCACAACACTATGGCTGCTATTTCCACTTATATTTGAGATACTATGGCTCCCGATAATCAAGTCAGGCTTCGATTGATTACCTGTATTATTGCAAGCCATCCCCGCACTCGAACATTGATTAGTGCCATTGCCACTCACAATCGTACACGTACTGTTAATGCATTCCAAATGCGTCACATTTCCACACGAACTTCCCTCGGATGAGCATGTATTATTTCCTGCGCCTTGAACTCTCGTACAAGTATTACCCCTGCATTCCAAATGCGTCGGCCCACAATATCCTCCAATAGGCGAACAAAGCATTGTGCCATTGCCTATCACTTTGGTGCACGTGTTATTAGTGCAAACCGCATTGTAACATTGCGAAGAGGAAGAACACTTATTTTGACCCTTGCCGTTAACAGAAACGCACTGCATATTCCTACATTCCAAGTGGGTTCGATTAAGCGCCACCGTCTGATTGGACACATTGTAAATCGAAGGGCTCTTTTGAACCTCTTTTCCAAACACTTTCGCAAAGAAATCAGAAACCGAAAAACCTTCGATAGAAAACGCACTCGCAAAACTCACCGATAAAAGCAAAACTGTTGCGAAACCAACAAACACCAACCCCTTATTCATGCAATAAATAAATTTCGAGAATATATATATTTTGTTTTTTTTAAACTATACAAAATCATAAAAAGCCCGCTCATCCTTGAAACGCGTGGAAGAAAAAGAGGAAGCCTCGCCCGCAGAACTACGCATTCGCGCACTCACGCGCATGTATTATTCAAAACCGGCAATTCAACAAGCATTGCTCTCGTTTGCGCAGGGTCGAGAAGTAGTCCCTCGCTATTATGAGGGATTTGGTAAACGTCCCGATACCCTGCAATATCCAGCAGATATCATGGCACTTGTATCTCGGGGCGCCACCTCGTTTCACGGTTCAGAAGAGCTATGGTCTGATCCGTTACAAATACAAAGCGACATGCATCCTTCAAAGCTTGCAGAACTACGCATTTCATGGGACTTGCTTATCGATATAGACTCCCCTTATCTAGATTATGCAAAAATTGCAGCCCGACTTGTGTTCGATATCTTGGAACATCACGGAGTAAAACACTACGGAGTTAAGTTTTCAGGAAGTAAGGGGTTTCATATTATTGTCCCAGGTGATGCATTTCCCGAAGAATTTGAAGGAACGCTCAGAAAAGATGCATTTCCCGAATGGCCCCGAGCCATAGTGGAATACATCCTTGAAGCGATAAAGCCCGCATATAACCGAGCAGTAACTGCATTGGGAATAAATATTGAAGCGCTCCAAAGAAAAACAAAACTTTCAAAAGAAGAATTAGTACAGACAACCTGCCCGAACTGCAACCACGCCGTGGAGATGCATACGCTCGTAAAGATGTGCTGCGACCGATGCAAAACGCTCTATGAACGCCCCGATTTCAAGGTGACAAAGAAACGGATTAAATGCACAAATGAAACCTGCCCAGGGTTTTTCGATATTCTCGAAGAAAAAGAATTTTGGAAATGCCCCCATTGCGGGGTTTCTAACAGAAAGGACGAGCACTCTTCTTCAAATAAGACTATCTATGCAAATAAACCCGTAACCTATGCCGAGAAGGCAGACCAAGAAATCGCAGGCGATAAACTCGGTTCGCTTGACCTTGTACTCGTCTCTCCTCGTCATTTGTTTCGCATGCCGTACTCCCTCCATGAAAAAACATCGCTCGCAAGCGTCGTCTTAACCAAATCGCAAGTAGCTACGTTCACTCCACGAGATGCAGATCCCTTACGAGCAGCCCCCCAACTATACGCCCCTATTCCAGTTCCTGGGGAAGCAGCTGATTTGTTGCGCATAGCACTCCAACGCAAATCCGCACAAAAATCGGCTACAGAACGAGCACGTACCTATGCTCGAGAGTTCGAACCCACAGCGCTCACGGGCGTAACCGATGACTTGTTTCCCTCCTCTATAAAAAAATTACTCAACGGACTTGTAGACGGCAAGAAGCGAGGGCTTTTCATACTCATAACGTTTTTACGCTGTGCAGGGTTCAGCGATGAGTCAACAACTGCGCGCGTTTTTGAGTGGAATGAAAAAAATCAGCCCCCACTTAAGGAGGGATATGTGCGTAGCCAACTCAATTGGCACTTTAAACAGAAGAAGAAAATCCTCCCGCCGAATTATGAAAATCAAAGTTTTTACAAAGATATCGGTCTTATTGAAAAAAATCCTGATGCAAAAAACCCGCTCGTCGAAGTTTCTCGCGCACTCAAAAAAAAGAACGCTTCTTCGTGACTGCTCTAAATCTTTATAAACACCGTGGGCTTGTATTCTTTATGAATGTAAAAAGCGGTGTCCTCATTTTTATTTTGTGCATAACCTTGGTTTCGTTGGTTTCTGCAGAAGAAAATGATACCGAAGCATTCAAAATTTCTAAAGCATATACTTGCCTCGAGAACGGAATAAATAACAAAACAACGATAACGCTCTCGTTACAGGAATCTGTATTCGGTGTGCTCGCGCTGGGGAATAATGTAAAAGCCGTGCAAAAGCTTGACAGCGAGAATCGTTCAATGACCTCTAATCAGACCTGTTGGCCACGCTCAGCATGTACTATTAAAGAGACGGCCCAAGCCTTGCTCGCATATCGAGTATTAGGGAGAGATACCAAGAAAATAGAAAATTGGCTTCTCTCCAAGTCAGGTGCGACAACGGGACTGACCTGGTTCTTAGAGATTGATGTGGAAGACCACGCGGCCGCAGTCTGTCACGTTAAATATAGTTCAACCGATTACACTTTAGCGATAGGGCCCGATATGAAATTAACGAGCGACTTGCTTGGTCCCTGTCTTTCAATTGTTCCTTCAGGCTATTGGCTTGAAATCGCACCCTCTTGCTTAGACTATTCGTATGAAGTTTCGTGTAATAAAGATTTTCTCACCACCCTCCTCTACAAACAGTCCGATTCCGATACGCTCTTTGTCTCGCCAAACACCCAATCAAAACCAGCGGATGGCACCACGAACGAATCAATCACCTCGCGTTGCTTCAAAAACGATGCTTCTTCCGATTGTGATTACGAAGGCTCGCTCTGGACCGCCACCGCACTTGACGCCGCAGGCGCGAGGGTAACAAGTTACGTGCCGTATCTTGCAGCATTTGCGGAGAGCCAGGAAGAGTATTTCCCTGAAGCGTTTCTCTTCAAACTTACGGGAGGTCAAGATTATTATACGAGGCTTATCGAAGCGCAACGTTCTCGTCAGTTCTGGGAAGCAGCAGGGAGCGAATACAACCGATTTTACGACACTGCTTTGGCTCTTTTAGCATTACAAAAGAAGACTTCTGTTGCGGAAGTATCCAATGCGAAAAATTACTTACTTGAAGTACAAGGTGCAAACGGCTGTTGGGACAATAACAATTTCAGGAGCACGGCGTTTATTTTGTATGCGGGTTGGCCCGAAGGGAGACCTGGCGGATCGAATGGTGGTTCGGGAGACACACCAGGTCCAGGTTCAAATGCAAGCTCGGTCGAGTCTTGTATTGATGCAAGCTCGGCGTATTCATGTGTCGAATCTATCTTGCAATGTATTGATGCGCAAGGTGAAGAACTTCGCAACTACGACTGCCCCGGCACACTCTTTTGCTGTTCTAAAATTCCTGTACAGCCCTCATGCGCCTCATTGAATGGCAACAAATGCAGTTTGAGCGAAGAATGCACAGGGACACCACGCGATTCTGCCGACGGTCAATGTTGCATAGGTTCGTGCGTTCCACGTACACAACCTTCGGTGAACGAATGTGAGGATAACAACGGATTCTGTACGACGGGCTCGTGCGAAGCGGGAGAAACTGAAGAGAACTATGCCTGTGTTTCCGCAAGCGAGACGTGTTGCGTACCCGAGGGTACGGGCACCGATGACGCAAGTTCTTCAAACCTCTGGCTCTGGGTTATCCTGCTTCTTGTGCTCATAGTCGTGGTTACGTTAGCAATTGTGTACCGAAAGAAGTTGCAAATGATGTTCCATAAGGGACGTCGACCAGAAACCTCAAGTTCTTCACCTATCATGGTTCGCAGGCCCTCATTCCCCCCAAGCTCCCCCGCACAATCGTACGGAGTACGACCACAGCCCGCAGCCCAAGCACGCAGGCCGACGTCGCAGGTAGATAAAGAAATGGAAGAGACGCTTCGCAAGTTACGCGAGATGAGTAAGTAGTAAACCTTTATATAACTCCGCACCATTTTTCAAACATGCAGCGAAAACTTTTTCTTGCCCTCTTTATCGCATCTCTTTCTGTTTCGTCCGTCAGCGCGCTTTCCCTTTCTCTCTCCCAATCGTATGCACAGGGAGAAACAATGATTGCAGAGCTTTCTGGTTCAATTTTTGGTTCTCTTTCTGCGTCGGATATAGAATTTACCCGAGGTCATGTACAAGTCGGTTCTTTTGAATACGATCTTAAGCGTCTGGGCGATCGCTATTTTCTCTATGCAGTAGCCCCTTTCGCACCCAATAATTATACGCTCCTCATTCACAACGTTGAAACGCTCATAAATGGACAACAAGTCGTTATCGACCTCATGCAAAATTTTACCGTTACTAACGAAACAGCATCGTACACCCTACGTCCCGGATTGATTATAACGGGCCAAGATTTTGATATCTCATTTACTTCTTATGCCGAGCTACCGCAGGAAATTTCATTGGAAGTCGCTGGCAACACCACACTCGTACTTGTGCCAGGAGTAACAACCCATAAGGTCGAGATAGAAGGATTTACCTACGGTTTTCACTCTATCTCGTTAGGAAGATACGAGTTTCCTCTTTACAGCACGTATGTTGCCCCCACAAGCAATAGCTCTTCTTCAGGACCGTCTGGAATTATAGAACTCTCTCCGGGGAGATTTGACCACAGATTTATTCGAGGTACGGAACCCCATGTAGTGACTTTTATCATACGAAACACCGCCGAGCGCGATTTGTCAGGGTTTGAGTTTACGTATGACGATGAACGTTTCGAGTTGGAACCCTCTCGTTTGCGCAAATTGAAAGCAAACGAAACCGCAACGTTTAATCTCACCGTACTTTCCGAAGAATATATCTCCGATTTGTTTACCATTATCGTTGATAACGAAGAATTTGAGTTGCCCCTCGAACTCTTCTTTGACGAAGAAAACGCCTCAACAGTCGTTGTCCCCTCGTCGAACGTGACTACTTCTAACGCAACCGGACAGTATTCGTGCAATGAGCTTAACGGGCGTATTTGTCTTACGAGTCAGCAGTGCTCAGGAGAAACCGTGACGACAAAAGAAGGTGCGTGTTGCAGGGGTTCATGTATCGATGTAAAAAAGACTACAAGTCTTGCGTGGTTAGGATATGTAATCGGATTAATTGTATTACTTATCCTGATTATTATCGGGGGAAGGTATCTCAAAACACGTTCTCGCATGAAAGATGAGAATGTATTGCATAAACAGATTAAGAAACTTGAAAAATCGTTCTAGCGTTTTTTGGAAGTTTTCTTCTTCTTTGAAGGCGTCTTCTTTTCTTTTTCCATCACAGGCGCGGGAGAAACTTGTTGCGGAAACGTTACACCCATCGATTTTAGTTTATTCATCAGCACGTCCCTATCACTTACTAACTTTTTAGTAACTGACTCATAAAGATGCAGTCTACTTACAAGTGTGTTTCCCAGCGAGGTGACTTCATCATTGGTAAATTTCAGGTTACTTGGAGAAATAATTTCTATATTTGAAGGCATATACGCAAAGATAATTCCAAAGAATACATTTATCGATTCAAAACGCGCTTCGACCTCTGCAAACGTCGTAAAGAGTTCCTTGCTTTCAGGCACGACCTTAGGTTCGTGCACAATGCGGTCCGTCACAGAAACGCCCTTCTCCTGCGCAAGTCTGTCCAAGAGCATATGCATCGTGCTAGACACGTGAGCAGCGGGCTTACCTAAAATTTCAATAATAAATCGAACATGCAATGGTTCCATGACAAAATATAGAATAGAGGTTTAAAAATATGTCTCTATGCGATTCGATGACCGTCTTGATACGCAAAATGTGGCGTGTCCATCAGTTGATTCAAACAACGACTATATCCCCCAAGACCACCATACGCATCGCGAGCATCTCGTGGTGCAGGCCTTCTTTCGATTCCCCGAGGAACAGAAACAGGCGTGCCTTCAATAACACGAGCGGCCCCGACTACATGCTCAGAATCATGACCTCTAAGGTCAAGCGGAAGATGAACGCCGCCATCAGCATCAAGTGTGTTCGTAAGGAGTCTCTTTCCTTTCGTCATGCAAGAGTTACTTTTTTCCCCTATTTAAACTTTACACTTTTTTCAAAACTATTAAAAGAGTGAGTGCGATACAAAATCCTGCAAAAGCATAGATAACCGTTTGACGTATTTTTCCTTCAGACGTAAGGTATACCTCGCTTGTATTCTCATAAAGCGGTGCATTCTTCATTGACGAGAGGGTTATTTTCTTTTTTTCTTTATCTGATGGTTGAATCGGGGCATTAGGATAGAGCGGAACAAAACCGGGCACAGATTCGGGAGGGGACTCTTTAGACTTGGGCTTTTCATCTTCGCCATCCTGCGAATCGTCATCTGAAGGATCGTTCTGGGGCGAATCATTATTTGAATCGTTTTGAGAGCGACCTTCAGAGTTTTCCCGCCCCGGAGTACCATCAATATCTGCGCTCGAGAAAAAACTGCCCTCTCGAAATTCAAGACTAAATCCGGGCTCAGCCTCTCCCGCATAGGTAACTTCGTCTATCGTTTCATTATCAGTGGTAATACTAATTATATCCCCCTCATTCCCAAGGCCGCCACAAATGCTTGCTGCATTCACGTGGAATGCACGTGCGCTCGCAGGAATATCATAATTAGTATACACTTCACTCCCGCTTCCTCCATCAGTAATAATCGCGTACGCTTCAGGCGCAAGAAAAAAATCTTCTTCATTGTGCACTTCTCCCGAGCGATCTATATATCCCGATCCGAGAGCCTTGCCACATATCGTAATGTTAGTTAAATCAATCGGCTCGTCATCTTCATTATATAATTCAATCCATTCATTGTAATTCTCATTGTATTGCGGATCATACATGATTTCATTAATTCGAAGAGCAAAAACGGGGGAACTAATACCCGTAAGCACTATACAAAACAAGAAGCTGATTTTCATCACGAACGAAAAGCGAGTCTCGGTCGTCATTCCATACATTTCCGCGCCCCCAATACTTCGCATCTTTACTCGAGTTTCCTTCTCTCGACAAGAGGGTAAACGTGGTTGCAACCTCTCCGTCAAGCACATAACGATGCGTCGTTTCATCCTTAATGGTCCAGTTGTCAAGCGTCGACGCACACATTGACGTAAAGACCACGTATTCATCCTTTTTATCAATTTCTGCGTCCAAACATCCGTAATAAGGGGAATGTGCCCACACTCCTGCGTTAGTACGAACGGCTTCCTCTTGAGCGGTAAAAAAGAGTTTCTCTTCTTCATCAGAAACAAGAAACGTATGGGCTAATCCGTTCCGTACCAACTCGAGATTCAGATAGCGTTCATCAGCGTATAATGCCCCGAGTAATCGCCCATATTTTTCAGTCCCTCGCACCTCAAGTAGAACGGTTTCACCTTCGTACGTTTGGAGAAATTGTTTTGCTTCTTCGTACCCCCTTTCTTTTTTCTCAGGAGTATTTATGTTAATAAGACGCACCGTGCGATTATCGGCCAGTTTAACAGTGTCACCATCAATCGCTTGAATGATAATAACTTGTTCCCTTGTATCTTCTTTTTCGGAGCTGAAAAAATAATAATTTCCCATAACTAAAAAAACAATCGACACCGTTGTAAAAATAGCCGCTCGTGAGTTCATCAGAATACGATGAAAAGGTTATTAAAATGCTTTTACCCTCCCTACAGATGGCCGACATTCTTCCCGGTATTAATACAACCGTTTTCGGGGAATTAATCTGGAGTTCAATGCCTCCTGCTATCTTGAGCAATTTCACTTTTTTGTTGAACATCGCAAAAGCAGTAGGTGTTCTATTTATCATCTACCTCGCTTTTCTGATTCTAAAGGTCATCGTTCAAACGCGTCAAGCCTTACGTATTAAATCGATTGAAAGCCACGTAACGTCCATAGACCAAAAATTGGATCGTCTTCTACAACACAAGAAAGAATCCCCGCACGATAAAGGAAAAAAAGAGAAATAATCACAGGGCCAGTATTTTTTTGGTGTTAGGAAGCATCTCAAAGAAATGTTCAAGCGCGTGGTGCGTTAACTCAAGGGTTTCAGTATTTACGTTGGGATGGAAACATGCCTGTCTTGCGTGCCATACCTCTTCGTCAAGAACAAGCACAATCGAGTTGTTTTGAAATACTCCGAAAATACTTACGCTTCCAGGAACCAGGCCCGTTTCTCGCAGTAATGCCTCTTGCGAACCCATAGTAAGTTTTTTCACTCCAAGGCTTGTTTGTAACTTCTTAAAATCAAGTCGTTTCACCCCAGGCATTCCAACGAGGTAATACCTACTCGATTCATCAACTAAAAAGAGTGTTTTGCATCGAAGACCGGGTATACGCATAATCGTTTCATCCGCGTGTGATTCGGCTACTGTATGTGCTGCTGCATGCGTATGAAGCACATAAGAAATGTGGTGCTTTTGTAAGTATTGTTCAAGTGCAGGATCCATAAGGGAGTAGCATTAAATAGATATAAAAACGTTTATAAAAAGCGCTCGGCTTCCGACGTCATGCCTGCTAAAAAGCGCCCTGCAAAACCAAAGGTGCTCGTGTATTCAACAGACTATTGCCCGTGGTGCATAAAGGCGAAAGAGTTTTTGCACGAAAACAAAATTACGTTTACGTCAATCAATGTAGGTACAAGCACCAAAGCCGCGCAAGAAATGATTAAAAAGTCAGGCCAACAAGGCGTTCCGGTCATTGATGCACGAGGAGCTATCATCGTAGGATTCGATGAGCGTGCCGTGCGAAAAGCACTCGGGATGAAACCAAAAAAATTTAAGTTATGGTAAAAAAAGAATACGATTTCGGGATTATTGGTGCAGGAGGCACCGGACTAGCGGCCGCCATGTACGCCGCCCGTCTAGGGCTTAACACCATTTGTTTTGGCACGTCTCATGGCTCCGAGATGGCTATCGGAGGCGTTATTACTACGACCAATGTAGTCGAAAATTATCCAGGGTTTATTCGTCTTACCGGACAAGAGCTCGCAGACAATATTCGAAAGCACGCAGAGTCGTACGACCTTGTTACTATACGAGAAGAACGTGTCGAAAGCGTAACGAAAGACAAAACCGGATTTCGTATACAGACTGCAGAAGATAGTTACAATGCAAAAACAATACTTATTGCAACGGGAACTAAGTGGAGGAAGTTAACCGTGCCTGGTGCGTTTGAACTCGAAAACAAAGGAGTAGCCTATTGCGCCTTATGCGATGCCCCCCTCTACCGCAACAAGACAGTCGCCGTTGTCGGAGGAGCGGACACGGCAGCAAAGGACGCGCTCGTACTTGCCGAACACGCAAAAAAGGTGTATATCATCTACCGAGGCGATGAGATACGCGCAGAGCCTATTAACCGTATGCGCATTAAGCAGAATAAAAAAATAGAGGTAATTACTAAAACAAATGTTATCAAGGTTAACGGTTCCGATTGTGTGGAGTCCGTGACGCTTGATAAACTCTACAAGGGCACAAAAGAACTCAAGCTCGAAGGAGTGTTCGTCGCGATAGGTCACGACATTCTTTCCGAACTTGCGGTTCCTCTCGGAGTGAAACTTAATGAGAAAAAGGAGATTATAATCAATCACAAAACCTCTGAGACAAACGTTCCCGGCGTCTATGCCGCCGGTGACGTAGCTGACAAACCCTTCAAGCAAGCCATAACCGGGGTCGCAGAAGGTTGCACCGCAGCCTATAGCGCATATGAGTTCATCACCCGGAACAGAATAACTTCAGACTAATAGTTCGCTTGTTTTTTATGTTTAACTTGTTGTTTGACTTCTCGATGTAATCGCTTCATCTCAAGTCGTTCAAACTTAATTCGTGCAACTCTACTATGTCGTTTCATAATCTATATTAAAGTTCATTCTTTATAATTGTGCGCCCAGACCACGAATCGAATTAAAAGGATGCCGTTAAGAGTCAATTTCTAAGCTTACGGGGCAATGATCCGATCCCAAAGTATCTTTTAATAACCTACTATCAAGGAGCTTGTCCTTTAAGGAGTTGCTTACAACAAAATAGTCAATACGCCACCCAATATTTCTTTCTCTTAGATTATTCATATAGGGCCACCATGAATAATGCCCTGCTTCCTTGGTAAACTCTCTGAACGTATCTACGAATCCTTCCATAAGGAGATTATCAAACCATTTTCTTTCTTCTTCCGTAAATCCTGCATTTCCTTGATTGGTCTTTGGATGTGCAAGATCAATCTCCTTATGGGCCACATTAAAGTCGGAAGCAATAATAACGGGCTTATTTCTTTCCAATCCCTTACAAAACGTCAAGAATTTCTCATTAAACTTAATTTTGAAGTCAAGTCTTTTTAGTTCTCTATGGGAATGAGGAAAATAAGCATTTACAAGAAAAAAATCTTCAAACTCTAAAGTTAAAACTCTCCCCTCAGTATCAAATAATTCTTCCCCAATACCTTCTATCGCCGAAAGAGGTTTAATCTTTGAAAAGACTGAAACTCCACTATATCCTTTCCGTTGAGCGTGTGCGTGGAATTCATGGAAGTTTTCTAATAACTTCGGCATCTTTTCTTTAGTTGCTTTAACTTCTTGAAAACAATAGACTTCAGCGTTTTCTTTATTCATAAAACCAATCAATCCTTTATTTATGCAAGCGTTGATTCCATTGACATTCCAAGAAATTAATTTCATTATTTTATGTGACTTTCTTAAATTAAAGACTTTTCGATATGGTCTCTGGTCCGAGTGCTATCCTTCAAAGAATTGTGCAAAACGTTTCCCATTTGTTTTACAGTTGTCAAGAGATACAACCCAGTTTGCCCCCGTATCTTCCAATTGACTCGTTTCTAAAAAATACCATCCTTCGCGATTGAATCGCGCGGCAATAACAGTACGCAAGCCCATCATTTCTCCAAACAACATAAAGTCCTCAATTTGCTGACGAGTTATGTAAATGCGCGTTTTCTTGCTCGATTTAGCCTCAACCACAACACCTTTTTTCCCCAGTTTGCCTGCAAATAAGTCACACGGAGAATTATCATTCACGCCACTTCCGGCAACACGTGCAGCGCGCCAGCCATGGTGTGTAAAGAGATCAACCAGTTCGCGCTCAGCTTTAGACCCCTTTGCTTTATTCGACATACGTAACCTATTGATGAGGGGTATATAAAATTAAAGAAAAAAAGAAAAATAAAATAAAAAAAGACTCGTTAGTTTCCGAAGAGACGAGCCCAGAATCGCGTCCACGAACCAGGCGCTTGTGCAGCGTCTTCTAATTCGGTTGCGCTATCAGTATTAGCGACGCCGGCTGAAGAAGGTATTTCTTTATTCAATCGTCCAACGCCGTCATCAACTTCCATCTGAGTTTCGTCTGCTGTGTTCTTGCGAACCGATCCGACTGTCTTAGTTATAAGAACAAGCGAACCTGATTCCGAGAGCTCGGCAGCATTTTCATCTGCAAGTGCAAATGAGAACGTTCCTTCAAAAATGCGTATTGAACCGGATTCCTTGGTCATGTGGATTGTTGCTTCTCCGACTTCCGCCCCATTGTAAAAGAGCGTAAATCGATAGCTATCGGGAGACTCATCAGAGTTTTCCTGTGCAAGCTTAAGTTTGGTATTTCCAATCATAAGCGTGCCTCGGTGCAGTACGCTGGCTTCATTGACGCTCTGAGGGCTAACAAGCGAACGGCTTGCGAGCACAATTCGAGCTAATTCAAGGGTGCCCTGCGTGTTTTCAGTATATCCGTTCCCCACCGTAACGCGAGAGAACGCAGCCGCACGAAGCGAAGGATCCATATCAGTCTCAAGAGCCGCAAGTGCCTCTTCAACATCGCTACTCCGTATGCCTGATGCGGAAACAGCCACGTCAATAGGCCTGACAGAACCCGTTACTTCTCGTACCACAAATGCATGAGGGCTAGTTGCTTGGACACGCGTAGGCTTTATCGAAATCGGATTTGCATATCCCCTTTCAGGCTCTTGCTCTTGTGCAGCGGTAAACCCTGCGGTAATAACGCTTAACATAAGCAACCCAGCTATAAGTATAGCAGTTTTCATGTGTACAAACCTCCTTTCAGAGATAATGTTTTTCATACGTTTCTTAGAAAGAGGGAGGTTATAAGCCCTGTCTGGAACCAGACCGGAACCAAAATGGAACAATCACCTAGCGACTAATTCGACAAACTTATTCTTTCCTTCACCAGAAAGCTTGACAAGTTTTTTCTTCACCAGTTCATGAATATGACGAGAAAACGAAGCCTTTGGAAGGTCGCAGCTTTTACGAAGATACGACATTTTTGTCTTGTCCGTTTCCCGCAACTTTTCAAGGATAAGGTTTTCACGCTCATTAAGCACCGAGCTAATAACGTCTAAACGATGAACCTTTTTCCGTTTTGTCAATACAGTACGCGTGTGTCTTTCCCTATTTCTATAATTGGCAATATAGGCGATTACAACGATCGCGATAAGCGCTCCGATAATTGTCACGAACGTGCCGATACCGTTAGACGTTTCTTTCTTTTCGATTGAATATCTAATGGTCGTGCCGTTGACGACGTACACGGCAATCTGCCCTTGCTCAAGCGTTATTTCACCACTCGAAAGCGATTTTATAACGGCACCTTCAGGAAGGACTATCACCATCTCGCTCGACGCGAGCGCATAGGAAAATGTCCAACTATTTCCTTCTTTTTGTGTGAGTGTTGACGTATATCCATGTATTCTTCCGTTCGCAAGAGTTATACCAGCAGGTAAAACAGGAGTCTCGTCAGATGCCCCGAGAAAGAGCGCATCACCCGCCGCATCAACATAAAGAGTAAGCTGTGTCAAAGCACTTGCCGAATGAAGCATGAGCCCCATAAAGAGGAGTATAATCAATAATCGTTTCATACCAAGCACAGAGTCTCGCGCTTTAAATAGATTGACTGGAACCAAAACGGAACAAAAAATAAAAAATAATTTTTCTTTAGTTGCTTCCCGAGTTGCTGCCTGAGCGGTCTTCTCTTCCGAACAATCGCGTCCAGAATCCGCGCCGAGATGTTGCTTCTACCGGAATCGTCGCATCTTTAACCGAATCAACGTCTGCAGTACTTGGTCGAAGCGCTTTAACATTAGCGCGTTCAAGGTTGCCTTTAATGGCACGCACTTGTGTCGCAATAGTCACATCCCAAGACGCTTCTCCAATCATAAGCGTCCCCGTTCGTACAGCAAATCCGGTAGTATAGGCCGTGCCAGCATTAAGCGTCAGCGCACCTATAACATCGCCTTCATCAATCACGGTAAAGGTAATGGTGTTTATCGGAAGTTGTTCTTCAAGTGCATTTACGGTTCGCGTAAGTTTGTATTCTTCTTTACCAACGCGCAGTGTTGCACGTGTAAAACTTTGACTCGTACGGCCTTCTCTGACCGATATAGCCGCCTTATGTACTCCTACAAGGCTTAGTAGCGTTCCTGTTTCACCTTGCAATGCATACCCGTGACCATAAAATCCGATGGTTGCTCGAAGAGTCTTGCCCGATATATCATCATCAAGTTCAGATTCGTACTCCAATAAATCGTCAGAGTCGTCTTCAGGCACAATATCCGACGTCGATGTGTTGCCATCATCACTATCATCAGAAGAGTCATCCGAATCATCGTCGGAGCTATCGTCGTCAGAATCATCAGACTCGTCATCGTCCGAACCGCTTTCAGCATAGGCCGCACCTGCAATCAGGAGAAAGGTTGCAAAAATCGCAAACCCATACAACAAATAAGTATATTTCATCATATCTACCTCCTTTCACGTTTCTAACGTCTTCACAGAGAGAATAACAAGTTTAAGAGTCTTGCGGAGCCCTACAAATCCCGTGCATACAACGTTCGTCTGCCGTTAAGCTTTGCACGGTGAGCGGCATCGTCTAGAATTTTCAAAACTTTTTTGTTCAAGGCTTCAGGCACCTCACTGGCTACACTCAACTCGGGCACTGCTGCCTTTATTTTGCTTTTTACAATCAACTCGATGTCGTCAATCATACCTAACAAGCGTGAACATCTTATTTAAAAACTTCCTAAGAAAGCTTTTGCATGAGATGGTCGCGAACTATACGCTTCTTTTCCGCTGTCAGCACAAAAAGCTGTTTTCGTACCATATTCTCTGAAATAGTAAAAATATAATTCAATTTTATTACGCTGTCTTTATATGCCCCTTCCTTTGCAGGAAGGGGGATCCCTTTCATGTCCTGATTTGATGTAATTCCTGCAACCACAATGTTTCCATATTCCTGAAAGAGCACGAGCGCAGGGCGGATTTTAACGTCTAAACTATTAGTAAACTGAACTTGCGCAAGGACCACATCCCCAAAATTATACATGATCCCACGCGTCATCTGCAGCATTATCCCACAATTCTTTCATTTTTGGTTGTTGTATGGTGTGCAGAAACTCATCGTATTGATTGCGCGTGCGTAATGCTAGATAAGTAGTAAGAACCTTCTTAAGTACCTCATTATAGGTCTGTCGGGGATATTCTTTTGCTTTCTTAAGCAACTCGATGATGCGTTTGTCTAACAATACGGTTGATGTATCAGCCATACATAAATGCTTATACATTACTATATAAATCTATAGTCTGTCTTTGTCTTTTTGCTCAGGCTGAGAAGGTCGCATCAACGGAAAGAGTACGCACTCCCGAATCGGTTTATTTTCGAACAAAGAAAAGAGGCGTTCAGACACACCAAACCCGCACGTGGGAGGCATCCCGTATTTCAGAGCCTCTACAAAACTCTCATCATGTTCCTGTGCTTCACTATCGCCTGCCTCTTTCATCTTGCGTTGTTCTTGAAATCGCGCTTCCTGGTCAAAGGGGTCGTTTAATTCACTGTATCCGTTACCCATCTCAGTACCTGCAAGAATAATCTGAAACTGTTCGACTTTTCGCGAATCCTCGGGATTGCGTTTAGCTAAAGGAGAAACTTCAACGGGCTGGCCTGTTAGAAATACAGGTCCAGAAATCTTTTTACGGCAAACTTTCCACAATAAGTCCATGAGCCTGCCTCTCTCAAGAGCAGGTGCAAATTCTTGTTTCAATTCTCGCAGCTTTTTTTCCATTTCTTGCTTTGTCGCATTGAAAATATCTATCTTGAGTTCTTTCTTAATAGTGTCCGCATAATCAATAACACTCCATTTCTTTCCTATATCGAATTCATGTTCCCCATAGGAAAACTTCGTCTTTCCGTATACTTCTTTCGCGAGTGTTTTGTATAACGCTTCAACAAGGCTCATACCCATTTCGTAGTTGGCATATCCCCAGTAGAACTCCATCTGCGTATAATCTTGTAAATGTTCCGCATCCATCCCCTCATTTCTGAATTGGCGACCAATTTCAAATGTTTTTGGATAGCCTGCAACCATGCATTTTTTCTGCCAGAGCTCGCCCATCGAGATGCGTAGATATACCTCCAAGTTAAGCGCATTATGATGGGTTGCAAACGGTGTTGCACTCGCTCCCCCCGCGCTGTTTTCAAGCACCGGTGTTTCTACCTCGAGAAATCCGCGCTCCTTCAAAAAAGAGCGCATAGTCTCCCAGAACTTCGATTTACGCACAAACATCTCTCGTGTCTCGGGGTTTGTGATAATCTCTAAATATCTTTTGCGTAATCGTTCTTCGTCGTCAACAATTCCATGAAATTTATCGGGCAGAGGCAATAACGATTTCGTAAGGAGCTCGAGTTTCTCAACCATCACCGAAAGTTCGCCGCGCTTCGTTCGAAACACGCTTCCCGTAACGCCCACAAAGTCCCCCATATCGACAAACTCTTTGAAGAATTCTCGAACCTTTTCGGGAGTCTCTTTTTCCTGTAGAACGACTTGAATTGCTCCAGCCCCATCATACAATGTGCCGAAGGCAATCTTTCCAAGATCACGGACACTCGTTAATCGCCCTGCGATTTTTACCGTGCCTTTTGCATAAGCTTCGTTTTTAAGTTTCGCATATTTCTCGTGTAATGCTCTCGAAGAATCTTGTACATCAAAAGTGTTGGGGTAAGGATTAATTTTTAGTTTTCGTAACGCGTGCAATTTCTTTATGCGTTCAGCAACAATTTCGTCTTGACGACCCATGGGTTATATAGAAAAAAGAGGTTTATAGAAGTTATGGCTTGAAGCCAGACGGTGCTGTACAAAGGTTCTTTGCGTCTTCCTGGGCTAGAGCGCAACGTGCGCCTGTTGCAGGGTCTATAAGCGGACACTCTCCCGACTCGGACGCAAAACATACGTAATTCGAACCGCATAGGCAACACAACTCTCCATTATCACATCCCGGGGAGAAGTACACTCGGTTTTTATCAAGAGGGGCATACAAAAGTCCAAGAACACCAACGCCTAAAATTAAAAGGGCGACAACACGATACTGTAATATAACTCTCGCAGGGCGAGGAACCACAACGTCCACCTTTTTCCGTTTCATATCGTTAAAGATGATTTGTTCTATTTAAATCTTCATAATATGAATGTTCACAAGAACAGAAGACCCAAGGATTTCATATTTTCATAATGCGGAAATCTTTGAAGTCTTGAAATCGCGCTTCCTGCATGTCTACGTTTTTTATCGTCGTGTTATACGGGCCCGTTTTACATTTGGGAATCATCTCGTCAACCGCTTTTGCATCTCCTTCAAGAAAAACCTCAATGCGTTTATCTTCTAAGGTACGCACAAATCCTCGAACATTGAGCAACGTCGCTTCATCTTTAAGATAGGGTGCAAAGAACATAGGTTGTACATTTCCCGTAAGAAACAAACGCACGCTTTTTTTCATAGTCTATTCAGGGAACCCTATTTAATATAATTACCGATGCCCTGCCTTGGCTTCATGTTGCTCCGCAAGCTCTTGCCTTTCTGCAATAGACTCGAGCGTTTCATCAAGCATACGCAAATATCCTATGCTGCGCCAGTCCATGCCCAACAGTTTAGCGGCCTGTTTGTCCATTTCAAGCGGATGGCCCGCAAGCAATATACCCTTATCGCGTAGCTCAAGCAAAGCAAAGTTAGGCATCTTACAGAGGTTAATGTCATGGACTTGGTATTTGACCGGATACGCGTCCAACTTATTTTTACGCTGTGAAAAGAACCCTTTGTAATGGCGAGCCGGAAACGCACCGAGCATGCTGGTTAACGCACCCTGCAATTGCACGTCTTCTCTCGTCTTGACAACAGGCAAGCTGACAACAAAAGCATGCGTTAGAATTGAGGGATACATAATTTGTTCAAACCCTACAAACTCATTCTTCCCGACAGACTCGGACTCTGTGTTGTTGAGGTCAATTAAACTAACGTTGTACTTTTCTGCAAGCGCACGGTAACCTTGTTCTTCGAATAAAAGAGAAGTATCCGCCCCATCAGCTCCCTCTGCAATATATACTTCAGCCCCCGGATTTTTATGTGCAGCACAAAACTTAACTACCTCTTCCACAAAGCTCAGGGGAGTGCCGTGTGCCACATCTTCGTGCACGCACGGTTTGAGCACAATAGCCTCATGACGCTTGAGTTCTTGGTCGAATTTTATTAACTTAAACAATTTAGGAATAGTCTCCTCATACGACGTTAATTTTATAGAAACTCCCTTGGTCATACTTCTCAACATGGCGCTCGGTTTTTAAGGATTATTATACTTGAAGTATAACAGCACGTTTACAGTCTTCCTTCATGTTCGCGCCTATCAAGCTCATTGTTCACGACGGCAATTGTTTGAGAAGCAAAATAAACCTTCGGGCCGATGGTAATAGGAGTACACCATTGCTTGAGCCTCTTCAGTTCTTTGTCGGGAAGCCCTCGATGGTCCCCTAAGATAAACACAGGGTCTTTCTGTATGTTCGCAGCACGTATATCTTCCCCATCAGGGTCAAGAACATACAAATTGCGACCCGCGTCATATAATTCTTCAATAGTCGGAAGAAGAGCCTTTTTTTCAATCCAAAACCCAGGAAACACCTCTCGTTTTTCTCCCTCTCGGTATTTGTACAGCATTTTTTTCAACACGCCCGAAACATCTTTCTTCGCAAGGTAAATTTTATCGATGCCCGTCTTACCCTCAGTAACTGGCTGTAATTCAAGATGCTTAACGGGGTCGGGCGGACCTCCGAAGCTCAAGTGGAGCTTTGCATCCGTTCTAATCTTATGGCTTAGAAAGAACGTAGCAATCACCGTATGCACTGCAATGTCGATGCGACCCGACTCTTGCAAGTCTGCCCCAATCATATTTCCTGCAGTAGGCGCAGTTCGGGAGTAATACACAAATTCTCTCATAAATCTTAATAGACAATGCCCTTTTAAGTCTTCGGTCGTTTCTTTACAAAATGTCTAAAAAAAACATTATCCTTTAAATCGCTCATACGAAACAAGGTCTTTTAAATCAAGCCTCTCGCGCTTTCGTTTAAATGCTTCTTTCTTTTCATAACCCAATCCAATCACCAAGGGAACTGCGTCTTCTTTTCTCACGCCTAATATTTTTTTGACACTTTGTTCAGGAGTGAGAATGCATGAACCGATTCCTAATTCGGTTGCCTGCAGAGCTATATGTTCAATCGCAATGCCCACACTCGCAAAGCTGTCGTGCATAGCTGAATCCTTTCCTCTAAAACACGCATGCCCTGGCCCTGCGCATCGTTTCTGGAGAAGTATTGCCGCAACAATTACCTTGGGATCCCCATGAAAGAATCCGTAATCAACATGGTCCATCAGCGCATCAATCGTCTTTTTTTCACGCACCACAATAAAATGCCACGGCTGGCTATTAGTGCAACTCGGAGCCCAGCGCGCTGATTCAAGCATTTTCATAATGTGTGCATCACTTACGTCCTTTTCGCCGAACTCAAACGTCGTTTTACGCACCCTCACCAGTTTTGAGAAATCCATTTATAATATCCTTTCAAAAGGTTGTTTTTTCTTTATAAATGTTCTTTGAATGAACTTCAAGAGACAACGTATCGATGCCACCTCTGAGTAAAGGAACGAGCTGTGAGGCGCTTTCATTGTCTTTCGACGCTGCAACAAAGTTAACGTTTTGTAATGCGAGATGACTTCTCAAATACATAAAAAATTTCTTACATACCTGCGGACCATGTATGGCATTGAGGCCACAAAAAGAATCGAAAAAGGCAACATCAAATCGCTTTCTTTTCATGATTCCATTGAGCACGATTGAGAGCTCACTCAGAGAAGAGGGGTCAGCGAGGGCAAGCGTAGAGGTGCTGTCTTTAGGGCCTTTCTTTGCAAGGCACGTTATTTTTGATGCCCACGGACCAAAAGAATCCATAACTTCAGAGGATGTTTTGAAAAAGTTTACATATAAAACTTGTTTATTTCCTTCAGCAAGCGATTTAACAATTTCAATTTCACGCAGTTTATACTCATTTTCAGAAATAACATAGAACGTAACGGTACTCATAATCACTCACCACCTAAACAAACGGAAGTTTTTATTTAAACGTTGCTACTCTAGTTAAGTACAAATTCGGGTCGTGCAATAATTTCGCTTTCGTTAACAACGCGCGCAATCTCAATAAGCCGTTCATTGCAAAACACAGCAAAAAACGTTCCCTTTACCAACGAAAGAGGTTTGAGAAAATCCTTTTGATAAAGGGGCTTGCCCGTGAGGAGCGTAGGTAACGAGCGTTGGTTGACTAAAACGGAAGGCATCACATTTTTTATAACCGTTTCAGCAGGAATTAGCATCGCTCGTAAGAGAGACTCATCGCCTCGAGTATACGCTTCAACAGCTTTGTCAAATTCATAGAGAGTTATAGCATTCCTTTCATCAAAGAGTCCCGCCTTGGTTCGTCGCAGCTCAAGCATATGCGCCCCTCCGATGGTTTTTCCTAAGTCGTTGACGAGCGTCCGAATATACGTGCCTGCCTCAACAGCAGATTCAAAAAGCACATCTTTTCCTTCGCGACGTATAAAATCGAATTGTGCAATTTCTCGCTGTCGTTCTGCACGTTTTACACTAGACCGCAGAGGGGGCATTTGGGTAATGGTTCCAACAAATTTTTTCATCTCTTTTTTCAAGATATCGTCATCAATATCCTCGTGCAGTCGCATAATACCCACATAACTCTTTTCTTTTTTCATCAAATAAGGGGAAAGTTTACACGCACGATTAAGCGTTATCGGAAGCACCCCCGAAACCGCAGGGTCCAACGTTCCCATATGGCTGGTTTTGCGTAATTCGAGTTTTTCCCGTATATAATCAGAAACTTGATAACTCGTCGGTCCCGATGGTTTATCGATGTTGATAATTGAAAATTCCAAGAGCTCTTTGATTGGTTTCATATAGACCCCTCAAGATATCTTTTTCTTCTTTCAGCACTAAATCGTTCGATTGCATACCTAAGCATTGTCCGAGGCATCTTCTTATAATGCATCGCCAAAAATGTTTCGAGATATTTTTCATTGCGTTTTCCAATTTCACGCAGCATCCATCCACACGCTTTGTGAATCAAATCGTGTTCGTCAAGCATAAGCATCTCAACAATCTTGAACGTGGGCTCAAACTGTCTTTTTTTTATAAAATTAAACGTAGATACGACGGCTATGCGCCGTTCCCAAAGATTTCTTGATTGAGCTAATTTGTAAAGGTACGTTTTTTCTTTATCAAATAGGTACTCCCCCAATAGCTTGTCCGCACTCAAGTCAACAAGGTCCCAATTGTTTACCTGCTTCAAGTTAGCAAGGTAAAAAGAAACGATTTCTTTTTTATCCCCTTTCTTGTATTTCTCAACAAGGATAAGCAGGGCAGTCAGCCTATCTTCATGGGTTTTTGATGTGATAAGGCGTTCAATATCTGAAAAAGGCGCGTCTCTAAACTGCTTTGCGACCGTACGGCAGTTCGGAACGGTTACTCCGATAAACACATCTCCCTCGCCATACTGTCCTAATCCCGTCTTAAAAAATCTCTTTGAAACATCGGCTCGTTCGGTGCTCGAATAGCGTCTCAGAGTAGTTGATATCTCCATTCAGAACTCAAAGAAACACACTATAAAACTATTTCTTCAATGCCATACGCTTGATTTGCGGCGTCTTTGCTTTAGTCGTATGCTTCTCAGCTCTCTGTTGCTGCTCTGCAAGGTTTTCATTGGCAATAGCCGTAGCCTTTCCTTTTTCAGCCTCGTCTTTCTTTTCTTCTTCCGTCTTTTCCTCTTTCTTTTCCTCAGCCTTCGGCGCTTCCTTTTCAGCTTTCTTGTTGAACTTTCCATGTTTGGCCTGTGCAAACGTAACGTGCTTTGGTATCTCTACAAATCCAACATGTACAATGTCTCCTTTCTTCACAGCCTTTACCGTGACGCGTGCAGGAGCATGATCGGGTCCGCGAGACCACATATCATTATTGAGATACATATCGAGCTTAACTTTTTCAACATCTCGGTGAGGAACTTTCATATGGTGGGCAATAAATTCCTTGAGAGTCACGACGCCTTTACGTGCACGTTTGTAATGGGGAACTTTCATGCAGGCACGCCTGAGCGGAACCGTATAAATGCGTTCGAGTGTAGTTGTTTCAGCCATTGTGTTATCCTAAATGAGACTTATGGGTTCGCCTCGGTTTTAACTTTAGTTTTGAACGTCTCCAATGTCTTCGCGTAGAGGTTAATTCTGAGGGGTGTTTTCGCTTTCCCTTGCCATATGCACGAATAACTGCCCAAAAAGGCGCCCATTTCGTCTGGCGCACTTTAACGCCTAACATAACTTTCTTGTGATAACTCTGTGTCATGATTACTGTATGCTCTCCACGAGTTGCTTTCCCTTTAAGGTGAGTTGACGTCCCGAATGTTTTCCCTTAATTTTTTCAACAAGGCCTGCAGATTCTGCTTGCTGTAACAAAAGGCGCACTATTTTTCCGCTTCCCTTATAGTGTCGAGCAGGCTTCATTCCTCTATTCTTACGATGACCGTACCTCGTTCTGAGACGACCAACACCCACAATGCCTCGTAAATGCATTTGTCGAAGGATACTCGCAGCACGCTTATACCAAAAATCAGGTTCTTCAATCGGGCGCATCTTTCCCGCTCCCGACTTAACGAATGCAATCCACTCAGGAGACTTGAACTCGTCTATTTCTTTAAGCGCAACTGCTAGCGCATTATTGTACTTTCCTGCATCTACAGAACGAATATCAGTCATAGCGAGGTATAAAAAAGACGCCTTATAAATCTTACTTTATGGCATTCGCACTCTTGCGAAGGATGATGGTAAATCCAACCGTCGTATAGCGATAATTTCCCCCCAATTTCGCTACAAGTTCATCGGCGAGCGTTCGAACTTTGTCCTTAGTAGGTGTATAATTCTGAAGCACCGATATGCGTACGCTTTTATGTGTTTTGAACGCAGACTGTAAACTAGCAATCGTTCCCTCGCTAACACCATTCTTTCCTATTTGAAACCTCATGTTCTTTTTTTCACGCCTCCTGCCGGCAGTGCTGCAACAATTTCATCATGTGCAAAACTGTCACCTAATTCAACACCAAATTGGGCAGCCATATCTACTTTATCAATAGTGCCCGGAACAATGCACATGAGCGGACGCACTGCTGTCTTTAGAGGGACCGCCCTAAGCGTACCTCGTTGCTTAATAAGAGCAAGCTCCAAAAGGACACTAATGCGCTTCGTTTTTCCACGTACGCGCCACGTGCCTGTTTTCATGCTCGGCTCTTTGGATAATTGGCCTGACTGAAAGACATCCACAAAGGCGCGCTTTTTTCGAGATTTCCACGCCTGACTAAAGCACGCGGTGAAAATCGCACTTTCTTCGAGTTCATCAGAAGACACCCGAGCGGGCTCCTTAAGTAAGACTGCAAACGGGCTCCCCGGAGCGGACGTGTGCATAACATAATAGTCCTTACTCGAAGCAAGGATTTCTTTTAGCAACGCATCATTTTGCGTTGCATTTTTGCCCCCTACAACAATTGTTTTGCCAGAAGTTACAAACCAGCGATATTTCGTATAGTCAATCATGCCAAATCGAACCAGAACGTGTTTTTAAATCTGTCTTAATCTGCTACAATATTAATGGTGAACTGTTCACTATCGTAAGACTTCCAAGTTGTGCCGTCGTAATATTCTACTTTAATCTGGTACGATATCGAACACAGTGGCGCACTATTGCTCGGTTCAACACGCACAAAGAAGGCCTTGGTTTTTCCAGCCTCAATATTAATTCTATCGAGTTCATAATTCAGCTTAAGGTACTGATTAGCTCGTTCAGGATCAAGGTTGCATCCGCGTTCAATATTTCCCTGACCAGGAACACTTATAACGTACTTAAAGTCAGTCGATTCAGTATCTTCAATAAGGTTTCTAATGCCAAACGAAATACCGAACCCTTCTCCTTTCTTGACATCAACTTCGTTGTCAGGGAGGTTGACAACTACCTTCTTGCTACTATCCGAACTAAACAATTCATTAATTTCATTCTTAACGCCCTCGTCGATGAGTTCTACACTTTCCGTTGCAGTACTAAAAATAGTGCGCACAAGAAGAATTCCCAATACGAGCATAGTCATCCCAATAACAAGAATAACAATCGTACCGACCGAAAGCTCTACGGCACCCTTTCGTTGAAACGACTTCACTGTACGCCTCCTGCTTGAAGTTGCGCAAGTAAATCAGGATTATTTTTGAAAAAGAGATACGCAGCCACAAAGAATACCACTGCAAGGATGATTCCAATACTACTCAAAATCATTCCCGCATGCGATAGACGCGTCTTCCCGCGCTTTTGTTGCATAACAGCAAACACGATGCCCACGATTCCCATAATAAATCCAAGCAACGGAATCAAGAACGAAAGGACAATACTGACAATGCCCAAAACAAACGAAACAATACCATACGCACCATCGTTAGAAGAACTCACTTCTTTTTTCATTACATGATAATGCGTAGGTCTTTTATAAAGGTTATGTCGTCGTTGTATTGTTGCATTAGCGGGACTTAAAGATAATCTAATTTGGATAAAGAAAACTATAAATACTTCATGTCCCTGAATGAAGTATGAAGATACGTGAAGTTTTGGATAAGAAAGTAGGAGACACAATCTATAATAGATATATTCTCATCCTACCTAAAGAAGTTGTGAAGAATTCTGATTTGCTAGAGAAAGAATTAAAAGCTACCGTCAAAGAAGGAAAGATAATTATTGATAGATTATAGTTTTTAATCGTATTTTGTTATTATTCCCCTCAATAAAATTAAGAATTGGGTAGTATCTAAGAAGTAGCTAGGATATGCTTTTTTTAAATCAGTAGGGTTATCTGCTCCCACCAGAACAATATCATAATCTTTGCCTGTTGGATATATTTTTTCAAGCTCTGAATATTTGTTAATAGCTTTAACTTCTTCCTTTTCAGTGAATGACGTAATTAGGATTTTTTTACGCAGAAGGTCTAATTCCAACAAAAAGAATTTTGCTTTTTGCATCGCTTTCGACTTAATTTGATTATTAAGATGCTCTATAATCTGCGCCCAGTTAGTCATTTTTTCAATAAAATTTAGTTCCTTTTCACTTAATTTAATTCGTAAATATAATTCCTTTTCATCTTGGGGTGTTTCAGGCACCATAGGACAACCTTCCATTCTAGCAAATGCCGAACTAACTAACTTAAAAAATTCATTCCATTCGGGGCTACCTTCATTAGTTTTTATTGCTTGACGCGTAAAGAATCCCGCTGTTTCTACAGCAGTTGCCCAAAGATGTTGCAATCTCGTCCTTATCTGAATTTCTGTAAGCCTTCCATTATATTTTTTCTTTCCCCCAGTAGTCCTATAAGCATAAACCAAATGAAAGCCCCTATATCCATCGGTTTTGGGACCATCAATTTTATCTTTATCGTTTCTCTCGTCAATATAATTTTTTTTATTTACTAATTTATGTTTTAAATCTCCTTTCAAATATCCTTCAGTGTAGAGTTTTCTTGCAGTATTTAAGTCAGAAACGATAGCCCTACATCCCCCAATGTCTTGCATTTGGAAAAGTTTCATACTTGCTCGACTACGTCCCGCATACACTCTGCCCAACTTATAAATTATTGCTGGGACACGTTTTAATCTCTGGACTACTAAAGGTTTTTTATCATACTTTGCAGACTTTCTTTTGAGAGTTATTTGAAATACATGAAGCGGATAAGCATGTACAGCTCTCCAATTATCTAATATATCTAACGCTTTCGCTCTTTCTTCTTCGGAAAAATTACTTTTTATTAAAGTTTTTCCTGCTTGGTTTATCTCTTGTTTACTATATTGGAGCTTTGCCCATTTCATAAATTAAACATGGCGCTCTATTATTTAAATATATGCATTTTAGGCGGTAATAACGGCGACGATTATTAAGATTAATTAAATAATATATGCATTTTAGGCGGTAATACCGAAAGCCTTATATAGTTCAGGTACATGAATTAAATATGAAAGAAATAGTTTGTCCTAACTGTCAAAGTTCAAACCTCGTTAAACGAGGCATCCGTAAGACCTTAAATCGAGGCGATATTCAACGTTTCGGTTGTAAGAGTTGTAGAAAGCGATTTAGCGTCAATCAGGGCTTTTGGAAGATGAAAAACCATGAGGATAAGATAACTGCCTGCATGAATCTCTATTATTCGGGTATGAGCTTGCGTAAGATACAAAGTCATTTACAGATGTTTGCGCCTAAGAACGCGCATTATTCCTCTATCTATCGTTGGATTGTCAAGTATGCCGACATGATAGGCAAGGTAACTGATAAACTTCCTGTTACTGCAGGCGTGGAATTAATGAGCGACGAGATGGAGTATAAACGTCTTGGTCGGCAGAATTGGTTTGTAGATACACTTGATACAACAACTCGCTTTATGGTCAGCTCGGGTTTTATACAGAGTAGAACAAATGAAGAGTTAATCCGCATCTTGAGAAGTGCAAGGCGAAAAACGAACGGCAGCATTAAGGTAGTAACAACCGATGCATTACAGGGTTATCCCGAAGTATTGCGTAAGACGTTTGGCTTGCATAACTCATACACCCAAAATCCGCGTATCATTCACAACGTTGTGAAAGCAGACGTGCGCGGATTTAATCATAAGATTGAGCGTCTGCATAACACTATTAGAGATAGAACAAAAATTATGCGTGGCTTTCATGGCTCTTTAGAAAGTGCAAAAGCAATTATGAAAGGCATGGAAATTTATTATAATTATATAAGAAAGCATCAGGAAATAGACTGTTACCCTTATGAGTTAGCCATTCCTAAGTTAGAATTAGGAAAAAATAGGTGGTTGGAACTGATTAAGATGAGCAAGATACATATAAATGGAAACCATTATAAATTGCCATAAACAATCATCCTTATGAACAAAAAGACCATCTTCACCACAGTCTTGGCTGTTATATTTGCTTTAGCTATATTTTGGTATATTGGCGCAAATCCGAGAATTGCCAAAATTGGAGATGAATCAACTACCTTAAGAACTGTCCAAGCAATTGATTTTACAGTGCAATCTCCGTATAGCTGGACTAGGGACTTTGTTTCCATACCTCAATTAGAAAAAGATATTACCGTCATTCCCCAAGGGATTTCAGATGACAAACCATTCATGGTGCTTTATCCTGCTGGCGAAATGAGAAAAGTTAGAATATTGTTCTCCGTTAATGACCTATCTTCATCTGAGTTAAGCTTAGAGAAATACGTGCAGATTGTAGAGGAAGCTATGAATCAATATCAAGATTTCCATTTGATTAGCAAGAAGTCAGATTTAAAGGAGTATAATTATGAGTACTCCTATTCTAATGCTGAAAAGGATTTTCTAGAAATTAAGAAATTTTATCATAAAGATGGAAAACTTCTCATCGTGATTGCTACTATTGAAGCCAGTTCCGCGCCCGAATATGTAAACCTAACAAGAGAGATTATAAAAACCGCCAACCTTAGATAATGATGCCTTAGACAAAGTAGGATTTTAAATTGGCACTCTTCTACACTATTCTTGATAATGCAAGCTCAATGAATAATAATCTGTCTTTCAGTGACTTTTTTACCTCATACGAAATATATGACTTGGATAAATGAGCTTTAATCATTTCCAGATCTCTCAAGTAAAATTCTCTATTTCCATGAATCATTTTTTGCATTTTTAATCTGCTTGTAAAATTTAGTTATTTAATTTAAGGATCTCCAGTTAATATATTTTTGCCTTTCGCTAAGTCCCGCTAATGCAACAATACATGTCGTCGTTAGAACCCGAGGAAATAGGTGCTGACGACAAGCAGAATGTTCACCACATAGATGCTCGTGCATACAACACAGAATGTTTTGACCTTCACATAAAGCGCATAGGCCAAGTACAAAGAGGCAAGCAACGAAAGGCTCGAAATCAAAAACAAATACTGTATCTCACCAAGAAGCGCCAAAACAACTGCGACAAGATAAAAGAGCATTCCCCAGGTACCGTTAGAAACGCCGAAGGTTTTACCATACGCACTTGTGAATGCTTTAGTGCACAACGAGCTATCATTGAAATCACACGAGGCGCGGTATCCCTTTTTCTTGCCTGCAAATTGCTCAACATGATACGCGTACCATGACAAACCAAATCCTGCGGCTGCAACCACGAACGGAACCCACGCAATCATAAAAAAACCAACTAAAGGACATATTTAAAGATTCGTAGTTCTCTAAATGCGTTCGATTCCTAAACTGGGAGTGGAGGGAATCGAACCCCCGACACCACGAGCTTCAGTCGTGTGCTCTCCCACTGAGCTACACTCCCATTAAATCTATCAGCTTAAAACCTCTTTTAAATGTTATCGATGCCCGTTTCTCACTGTCCCTGATAAGAAGCCGCAAACTGTAAGAGCGGTTTTCCCGCTAGAACCCATGCCGCTTCAGCGAAATCTGCAGAGTTATATCGTTTTCGCTCGCGTAATCGGTAAAATATGTCTATCTCGGGAGGAATACCAATTCCTCTCCTAGGCATTTCGTACGGGCTTTGAATGACTCCTCGGTCCATATAATTCGTTGCGCGATTGAGATGGCGAGAAGTAAATCCCAAATCGTGTGCTGTCGTACGGCTCAAGCTTAAGAGTTCGTGCAAACGTGCAGCCATCGGAGTGTTCTCAAGAAGAAATCTCTGCGGTTTCAAAAGACTAACGACCAATCCGGGTGTTCGTATGCCCAAGGATTCAGACTCCTTTTCAAACCGAAAGGCTATCTTATATCCTTCACTAAATAAGTAAGATGAGCCTTCAATAGGGGCGCAAGTTTCCAATCTAAAACCTGAGTGCCCCCGCTCAGCTATCCGAGTCGGCAACTGTGCTATTGCCTCTCGTAGGTTGCTTCGAACCATTCAAAAACTAAGGAAGGTTATTTTTAAAGATGTGTATACTAACAAAGAAATGCTTAAAAACAGCCTCGCTGTCTATTTTAATGAGCTCCTCTTCTAACGAACGGGAAGTGTACCGTTCAGATCCTTCGGTAAGGTCAATTGGCATCTCTCTCGATAACCTGCGCGTGCCACAAAAAGGGCTCATCTTTACAGCATATGGCTCGCCATCCCTTCGAGTCAAAAAAAGCCATAACGATCTGCGGATAAAGGCATTTTCAAATTTAACAGGATATCTGAAACTAACAAGCCCGTTTTGTTCGGTGCCCCCACAACCTCAAACGAAGTATCGTCTTCTCGCGAGCGAGGACCCCCAAAGGCAAGGGATGCATAATTTTTTCAAGGCAGTTGTCTTCCGCGAGCTTAAACCCGATGAACCAACAAGTTTTGGATTTGTCGAGCCTGAAACTTTTGAAGAGATGGTTCGAATAGCGTATTATGGCGAGTCTGATCCAATTATCCGTGGTGTCAGTCTTGTGCATGATTTGCAACATCTGCGAACCGTTAATCAAAATGTTCTTGAAAGCTGGCTAAATTAATTTACTGAAGGATAGGGCACGAGGCAAAGTTGACAGGTATAAAATTACAAATCCAGTCGTTGAAGAGGGTTTATGGGGTTACAGCAACGTGCTAAGGCGGGGAAACTATCTGACCAAAGAAGACAATGGCCTCCCTGACATAATCTTTATTAAATAGAAAATACACTTTCTCGTATGGTTTCTTGGCCTCGGGGGAAATTTAACTTGGTTGAATCGTTGTTGCGAGATGCCCCACAAGTCGACCCTAAGACACGGCTAAGCAAACCGCTTGAGGAAAGGGTATTAACAGTTCCTGTAGAGTCGGTTCCCGTAACTAATAAGGCAATACGATTCGATATAGCATTACACGAGCGAGGAGATAGTTCGTATGTGGCCCTAATTACCTATGGTACGAACGCCACGCTCGTGGAGTTGGATAAAGATAATCCTCATGGGCAATACAATAAGCTTGTGACAGGTTTGTCCAAAGGCGCATACAAACTCTCGGTTCACGACGGCACATTATCGCTCAATATTACCAATGAATAAAAAGTGTGAGTCGGACATAGGCCAGATTCTGTCGGACCTCGTTTTCCTATCGGTAACGAACGGTGCGTGCTGACATCTGACTACAGAGAATGCGATTCTCTGTCTGTTCAAAACTTTCGTTGTTGAACATGCGCGTGCGGCTAAGGCACTTGCATACCACGAAGGCGCCAATGCACCGAAGTGCACTTCGCATCTCTGACGAGCGCGACGTTTCATCAAATCCTCTATCTCGTTGCTCCCCTCACGGTTCATCGCTCAACAGAGGCTGTGTCGTTTCTGTTGCCAGAGAAAATCCTTCTTACGTCGGATTTTCTATGCCCAAAAAACAGTGCGTTTTTCGGGGTTGCTTAAGCTCACGCCTATCCGTCTTTCGACGGATCGTGATTGCATTGACGATATAACTCGCCAACGGATGTCCGGACCTTCCTCAGGAGAAAACTCATAGTGTTTTTGCCCATTGAAGAGCACTCCCGGAGTCAGCTGTCCGACTCACGTCTAACTCGATAGACGTGGCTTTTTAAACGTTGGTACACGCATAGTTTTTAAACCTCCATAGCGTACGAGACACGATGAAAAAAGAAAGTGATTCGAGAGACGGAAGTTTGATTTCCTGGTTAATGCCTGCAAAGAGCACGGTTACATTATTTGTATTTTTTTTACTCATCGTGGGGCTGTTCCTTTTTTTTCTTGACAAAAAGACCGGCGCGGGATTCGGATTCGTTGAATGCGCATTTGCGCTTGTTGCCGCGTTATTGCTAGCCGCCCTTTTCGCATGGATTAAATTAATCATGGAAAAGAACCCTTATTTGGGAATTATATCCGGGATTCTTATTGCAGTGTTGCTGACCAATGCGCTCTTTATAAAATACAAAGGCCCCTACACGATGACCTTCGCAGGCATTGGAGCACTCGGCACAGTGGGATATCTCATGTATCACTTTTTCATCTATCGCGTGGAAGATAAACGCACGAGATAATGGTCAACCCAGACATACTCAATTATTTACTCGACGGGAGAAAGCGCGGATTTGGTCTCGCGATGCTCAAACGGAAACTGCTCGAAGGAGGATTCGATGCGGTTGATATAGATGAAGCCATTATGGCTTTGCCGGTTGAAAAGATGGAATCAAAACTCCTTCAGACGACCTCGCAACCGACGATAAAACAATCGCTCCCCAGTGCGCAAACGACAGCTTCGCCCCAAGAGAAACTTTCGTTCTTTAAGAAAATAGGCTATTCGATTTCTAACCCAAGGCGAGTGTTCGAAAAAACAGATGAAGCTTCTGTGGGGCGCACGTTGCCACTCCACGAGCTATTGCTCTTGATTCCGCTCGCATTTCTTATTTTAATAAACGCGCTTTTCATTTCATTTCTCGCTCCATTTGCGCCAATGTATTCTAGCATAATTTTCTTTGTGATTCCTTCCACGTACACTCTCTTATTAGTCGGAATATCAATAGCCCTCTCATTCGTTGTTGCACCGCTTTTCGTTTTACTCATAGCAGGAGTAACACATCTATTCGTTATCCTCATGAAAGGCCAAGGCGGATACAAGGGAACATACAAAGGAATACTCTACGGGGTGGTTCCCGGATGTATGCTCTCACCGTTAATCACCTTGATTTCACTTGTGGCGTATAGTTCACCGTTTACAACTTTGTTTTCTATAGGGCTGTTTATCTGGACAATCGTTTTAACGATTAAGGGGCTCGCATACTATCATAAATTTTCCGCAACGAAAGCATTTTTCGCAGGATTACTAGGGCTGATATTCTCTATGATGTTATTTGCTGCAATCCTAATGGGTTTCGCTTTACTGGCAGGGGTTCCGCCCACCACTTACAATTTATTCTAAAGCAGGTCACTCGAGGAGATGCGCTCAAACAGAATCGGTTTCTGAGGGCGCTTCCAGGGAGGAGTACATTCCCGTTTCATTTCTCGTTCATGCATGCGAAACAGTGCACATGCAATCTTATCGCGTACATACACATCATCGTAAGGTCCCCGAGGGAGATAAAAAAAGTAAGAACGCCCTTGTTCATGATCCTTTTCTGGCAAACAGAGCGTCCAAGGATACACGAGCGTATGGTTATCACCAATAAACGGTTCTTCCAGCAAGAGCATAGCCTTTGCATACATATAACGCGTTGTACCAGAGATACAATGCACGACTTCGTCCCGCATAGAAAAGAAAGGTGGCTCTTTATTAATAATCTTCTCAAAATCAAATAACACGCGTAGGCACAGAGGTAAGAATGAAGGATTCTTTCGTCTTCAATAGAGCGGAAAACATCAGATTGAACTGTTTTGTTTTCTGCTCTTGGGGAAAGATGCTTTCCCTTTAGAATATCTGAAAGTGAGGCTATTAGTAGTTGCATGCTAAACTCCTCGGGTTCTTGGAGCGTACACACCAACTCTATCAACGTTATCTTCTATAACGGCCTTTGTTGACTCGTCTTGCGGATCGCTTCGTGCTTAGATGCTTTCAGCACTTATCGACACACTGCGTAGCTGCGCGGCCTGCCATATGACAACCGCTCACCAGAGGCAGCCGAGTATCGTTCCTCTCGTACTAGATACTCGTTCCACTCAGTCAACCACGCGCCTAGTAGATATCAAACAAACTGTCTCGCGACGTTCTTAACCCAGCTAACGATCCCTTTTAATGCGTGAACTCCGACACCCTTGGTGGCTTATGCACCACCAGGATAGGAAGAGCCGACGGCGATGTACCAAACCGCATCGTCAATATGGACTATCGGATGCGACAAGCCTGTTATCCTTGAAGTACCTTTTCTGTCACACACACGTTCTATTAAAAAACAGTGTGGGGTCGCTAAGCCCGACTTTCATCTCTGCATTCCGTGCTGTTTGGAATACAGTCAGACAAGCTTTTGCCTTCGCACTCATCATCAGATTTCCAACCTGATTGAGCTTGTCATTAGGCCCTACCGATATCTTTTCGGCAGGGTGCCGCCCCAGCCAAACTGCCCGCCTGCTGGTGTCCCTCGTTAGAGGTGAGCAATATCCAGGAAAATAAGGAGTGTTACAAGGGCGCTCCGCCTTTGCCGAAGCTAGGCATCGATGCTCCTCCCTACGCTATGTATTTCCCTCGATATCACAACAACAAGTTGCAGTAAAGGTTTACAAGGTCTTCGCTTCCCACTAGGCGACACCGGCATTTTCACCGGTCAGTGGGTTCAGAAGGTTCTGGTTAGGGACAGTGACCACCTCGTTGAACCATTCATGCACGTCTCCATTCAGAAGACAAGGCATTACGCTCATTGAGTGTTTTACTGTCGTAAATATAACGACACCTTATATCGCTATAAGGATCGGAACATATCTTCATCGTGTGATGTCAAGCGTATGTTCTCTGAGGATTTTATCATTAATGAGAAAACTCAGGATAGTCATCATCACAAGAATATTTTCTTTCTATTCTTTTTATCTCTATTGCTCTTCTATCATATTCAAATGATCCGGGAGCACTTTGAGATCCTCGATAACGTGACATCCATGCCTCATTCGCATCTTTTAAGAGACGTAATTGATCCATGTCTCTTCTAAGCTCTTCTCTTGGTGATAATCTTTCCTGCTGATTGTCCGCACTCATATCTTTTTTACTTCAACAAATTTATTTAAAGATTGTTGTAGTAGATTGAGATACTCGGATGTTCCAGCATATAGCTTGATTTTCTTTATTGTTCATCTGTTTATTCTACGCCATAATCTATGAAGCCTAAAGCGTTATTTTCCATCGGAAAATACCGTAAGGCAGTTTAGTTGTCTATTCGACCTTAAGAGCCTCATAGTTAGGCCCGCCGTTTCACGGGTCTTAGCCCTCTTGAACGAGAGTTTGAAACACCGCGACTGGGCAGGTCTCACCGATTATACACATCCTATCGGATTCGCAATCGGCTACGTTTTTGATAAACAGTCGGGCGGTCCTTGTAATTGCAATCTACTGTTGCCTTCCGATAATTCAAAAGACAACTATAGACATCCCTTCTACCGAAGCTACGGGACCAAATATGCCGAATTCCCTTAACCAGTTTCGCCTTACACGTCTTGGCCTTCTCAGCCAGGGCACCTGTGTCAGTTCTAGGTACGGCATGTGTGTCGCTCCCTGTATACTTTTCACGGACTCCCGGAATCAACGGGTCGCCCGATGTGATTCATCTACTTCTTATCATTATGATCCATAGATTTCGCACATCGCATCCCTCTCGAGATGCCGCTTATCCAAAAGCACACATACAGTTCGACGCTTCACACATGTTCCGGAATATTAACCGGATGTCCATTCGCGTTCCGCAGTTAAGAGAACACTTAGGTGCCGACTAACCCTTGGTTAACGTTTAGTGCCAAGGAAACCGTGCCCTTACGACGCTACCCCTTCTCAGGGTAATCTGATCTTACTAACGCCAGGATTTTCATTCCGTCCCGCTCCATCCCGCCTTCCGGCGAAACTTCTGCGCAGAACAGACGCCTGCTTACCAGAATACGTTGACTAACGTACCTCGGAAGTATCGGTGATATGCTTAGCCCCGTCCATTTTCGGGGCCTCGAACCTCAACGAGTGAGCTGTTACGCTTTCTTTAAATGGTGGCTGCTTCTAAGCCTACATCCCCGCTGTCTTAGGTTCAAGACTCCCTTTGTTACACTGAGCATACACTTAGGGACCTTAACTTCCGTCTTCGTTGTTCTGATCTCGCGACGGTACCTTACGCACCGACGCCCACTCCCGACATATACAGTCGGCAGGTTCTGAGTTGGAATAAGTTCCGTAGCCAAAAGGCTCTGCAAACTTCATCCGTACTATACCCCGCCGACAAGCATGCCGAGGCTATACTGAGGCATAATTCAGCAGGAACCAGCCATCGCCGGACTAGATTGGCTTTTCACCCCATAATCGTGAGTCATCCAAGAGCTTGTGCACATCACTGGTTCGGACCTCCATTCGCCTTTCGGCCAACTTCATCCTGCTCACAATTAGATCGTCCGGCTTCGGGTCGTATCCCCGTGACTATCGCCCTTTCGGACTCGCTTTCGCTACGGCTTCGTTTCCTTAACCTCGCCACAAAAATACACTCCCTGGCTCATTTTTCAACACGCACGTTACAACCCCTAAAGGCAGTAACCATCATGTAACGGATTGATTTCAAGTCTTTTCACACTCGATTAAGAGTACTTTTCAGCTTTCCCTCGCGGTACTATGTTCGCTATCGGACTAAGACGCTTATTTAGGGTTAGCGGTTAATCCCGCCATCTTCGGACCTCCAATCCAGGGGGCCCTACTCGTTTGGAGCACGGCATCGTGATTTCGTCTACGGGGCTCTCACCCTCTACGACAGGTCGTTCCAGACCACTTCGACTCATCACGGAAGCGTTAGCATCCACCACATCTCTACCTCTCTTTCGAGAGAAGATTCGGTTTGCCCTCTTCCCTATTCGCTCGCTGCTACTAGGGGAATCACGGGTTTGTTTTCTTTTCCTGCCGGTACTAAGATGTTTCAATTCCCAGCGTATGTGTGCTTCTCAGCACGTTCTAAAAGAACAGGTTATCACATTCGGAGATCATGGGTTCAATGCCTGCTTGCGGCTCGCCCATGCTTATCGCAGCTTGCCACGTCCTTCATCACCGTCTTAGCCAAGCTATCCATCAATACGTATAAAATAGATCAGATATTCGTCGTTAAAATTTTAACGTGAAGACTAAAGAATCCTTCTGATGTCAGGAATGCGAATTCCTGACCATCCAAAAGTCCCACAAGGGGACTCAAGGACTTTTTGATTCTTTACTATTCTGTGCCTACGCGTGTCATTGAATATAAATCCGTTTGGTTGCAACGGTATTCTCTACCTGATATCACACGCATCGTGTGACACCATGTGGCGATTTTTTACGTCGCACCACCGACGTTCTCCTGTAAAGGCGAATATGATGTTTAAATCCGACGATAAAAAGTGGACCCACCGCGAATCGAACGCGGATTTCCCCGTTGCAAACGGGGTGTTCTACCACTAGACTATGGGCCCGTAACGAGCCTTTGTCTTCGTCGTTCTTAAACTTTTTCTATCCTCTCGCTCGACGAGCGAGATTCATGGACAATAGTAACGATGAGGTATGCATAGCAACAACATGAGTATAACAGATTAAAATTAGGAGGTGATCCATCCGCAGGTTCCCCTACGGATACCTTGTGACGACTTAACCTACCTTGTCATACATAGATTCGTCCCTGACGGGCCTCGTCAGTGCATAACTCGGTTGGTTTGACGGGCATTGCCTATTATGGCGTTTCCACCGTACGGACGGTTTTCCCGTATACGGCGAGCCCCCAGTGCATCTGCGATTTAAGCGCAGTTAACTTTTCTATATTTAGTGGTTCCTGTTGTGCAAGATGTACAATCTCTTTAAAGAGTGCAAAATCTCGCTTTCGACTTTGAATACGAGGAGGATTCTCAATAAAGAAAGGAATTATTTTTTCAATAATCTCTTTCCTATTTTGAACTTCATATCGATAACAAAGAGCGTGTCGCTCTCGTTTATCTCGTTGGATATAAACATTTCCACATCCAAAGAATTGTTGAAGTTCATCGAGAATCTCTTTATCGTTATGGCGAAGTTTCAAGCTAAACTTTAATTCAACCTTAGCTCGTCTTCGTTTGTGCGTATTTATTCGCACGTTAAACGAGCCTTCTCCATCGACAAGTCCCACAATATAGTTGTTGTCTAGCACTAAGGTTTATCCCCTTCCCTTCCGGTACTATGAGATAAGCTGACTTCCTATTTAACTTTGTGTTTTAATTCAAAAGTAATAGGATCTCCTTGGGTCATTTAATCTTCTATTTCATTCATCCAAGTCGAGCGTTTGTTGTGATTTCTGCGTACCACCGACCCGTATTACGCATCATCACGCTCTCATCCTTTACAGGATACGAGGCTGAACTTTGGCTCAAGCCCTTCAGCGTATGTGTTACCATATACGCCTGCTTTTTTGCCTATAAAGAAAGATTTTCACTTTCTAGAAAATTAAACTGCCAAGCACATTTATTTCGGTGTGTGCAAGAGGCATTGACAGATTCACCGTTCTCTGATAAAGAACGATTACTACGGATTCCAGCGTCATGAGGGTGGGTTGCAACCCTCAATCTGAACTAGGCTGCAGATTATGAGATTGGCTCCTCCTTTCGGAGTGGCAGCCCATTGAATGCAGCATTGCCGCGCGCGTGTAGCCCAGGGCATTCGGGCCGTACTCACCTAACGTAGCCCGCACCTTCCTCCTGGTTACCCAGGCAGTCTATACAGTGTACACGTAGTAACTGTATACGCGGGTCTCGCCTGTTACTTGATTTAACAAGTCACTTCACAGCACAGGCTGACGTCGGCCATGCAACTCCTCTCAGCGTGTCAGGTAAGCCCTTCAGACTGACCTTCATTCTGCTGTCGGTCCTGGTGAGGTTCACGGTGTAGAATCTAATTGAACCGCACGCGTCACCCGTTGTAGTACCTCCCCGCCAATTCCTTTAAGTTTCGGTCTTGCGACTATACTTCCCAGGTAGCACACTCTCCGGCTTCCCTACAGCACTGAAACCTCTCGAAGAGGCCCCAATGTTTAGTGTGCAGTGTTTACTGCTAGGACTACATGGGTATCTAATCCACTTTGCGCCCCTAGCCTTCATCCCTCACTGTCAGATCCGTGCTCGCAGCGTGCCTTCGCGGTTGTTAGTCCGCATTGGATCAACCCATTTTACCGGTACCCGATGCGTACTCACTGCGTCTCCCGGTCTCAAGCTTTGCAGTATCTCATGCACGTCGACCCTTGAGAGATCGGATTTCACATGAGACTTACAAAGCAAGCTACGGATGTTTTAGACCCAACAAATGTGGTTGCGACTTGGACTGCGGGGATTACCGCGGCGGCTGGCACCCGTCTCTCCCAGTCCTTATTCGTATGCCTTTTTACAGCACACAAAAGTTGTTCAAAAAAGAACAACACGTTGGCTTGCTCTGTCACGCTTGCGCGCATTGCAGAAGTTTCCCGACTGCTGCACCCCGTAGGGCTGGGAATAGTGTCTCAGATTCCCTCTCCGGGCTTCCTCGCTAAAGGCCCGTACGGATCATCGGCTTGGTGGGCCATTACCCCGCCAACTACCTAATCCGCCGCAGCCCCCTCCTCACAACATCGTTGAGAGACAACTCATTCCAGATGTCGTCTCCTATCGGTGCTTATCCTCAGTTTCCCGAGGGTATCACCGGCGTGAGGGCAGGTTAGCTACGTGTTACTGAGCAGTACGCCTTCTTTCGAAAGACTTGCATGTCTAAGTGCAAACCAACGAGCCGCAACCGCCAGCAGGATAAACTGGATTTATGATTCACTTTTATCATCTAATAAAGAGATCGACGATAAAACGGCGTTTTCTAGAAACGCGCCGTCTTGTCCGAAGACAAAACGTATCCTGGCACACAACTCCTAAGAATTTATGTTTTACTATAAAATTCGGTTGAGGTCTGTATTACAACAAGTAATTGCTATGCATACCTCATGCCGAAACGTGCTATCTCTTGATGAGACAACCTGAATGTTACGGCACTCATAATCGTTAACATTGGTAAGTTTCCCACTTTTAGTTAGTTTATAAAGCTTTCCGTCAATTTTATCGACGGTAATTATGCAATCGCAATGGTCGCAAGCGGTTCAAGATTATTTTGTTCCGCATATTCGCATGTAGGATTGCGTCTAAAACTATCGTATCCATAATCATCTGCAAGCGGATTCTCTTCTCCCTCAAAAGTCCGATAAATTACAATTCGTTTTAAGTTCGTTTTAGTGAAGTCTGCAAGAGGAATACTATACGGGCGGTAATGAGCTATAATATCATAGTCTATATTTTTTCCGGGTTGTATTTCAAACGGCATATCGTTCCCATTATATCCGTAAACATTGTAGCTAGTTGTATCAAGCGCAGGGCCCCCTCGTCGGTATTCTAAAGAAAATTCTCGCGGAAATCGTAGCCCGTTGCTCGCATCAATTGAAATAAATTCAATGCATCCTAATAATCGAGGAGGTTCGTATATTTGCGTGAAGACGCCCTCGTTAGAAAGTGCAAGAGTTCCAATTGATGCACCCGCATATTGCAGGACACGAATCGTTCCATTTCCTTGCGAGTCGCACACGTATTCATTAAATTCGTTATAACGGCAATTATAACTGGTATCGTAATTGTTCTGATCATACGCCTCAAACACCACGTTCGCAAGTCGCAATTGCTGTTTAAATGAAAGAGATTCCGAAAAGTTCTGCGTATAATACAATACAAGTGTCACACCTGCAATAGTAAGGCACAAAACCAACAGCCCTGCATAAGCAACATATTGTACGTTCATGCTTGAGGGACTAGGGGATTATGGTCTTTAAATATTCGGGAGAAATAATATCCGAGCACCATAAACATAATCGCAGAAATAATCAATGTCGTCATAATTCCTAATCGCCCAAACTCAAATACATCTATTGCAAAACCCGCAGTAAATATGTAAAGCGAGATTGAGATAAGGTAGATAACAGGATAAAATTTCTTCGACTTGACAAGCAAGATAATTCCAACTATCAATCCGACCCAGAACGTGCCCCACCCCAAAATAGGATACCAAGTCATTAGATATCTGCTCCTCGCATAAACTCTGCGATAACAAACGAAACAATTACTGAAATAACAAGGAGGGTAAGTTTGATGGGGTTGGGCAATTCAGCAATAAATTCGCGCGTAAAATACCACACTGAAGCAAAAATAAATATAACCCCCACAACGTAAAACAAATAATGCATTTTCATAGGCTCCAAAGGCGCTGGTTGTTTATAAGCGTTTGCGTTTCCTGCGCCTAATTTATCCTCGCTGAACAATAAAAATATTTCTCAAAAAAATGCAGCCAACGCAAAAATGCTACACTCTCTTTTCAGACAGTATTAAAATCAAAAAAAGTCCAACAGCCATAACGTAAATCCCGCTTCAATGAGTCTGTTTAATCCCCTAATATTCAGTTAACCCCCGTCCTTGATAATTATAAAATTTCGTTAAACCGGACAGGTCGGAGGAGTTCGAGCGGGCGCGTTACACCCCGCAATAGAAGAACCATACTGTCCCCAGCGTTCATATCTATTATCGTAAGATGTTGCGATACGTCTACAATTATCTTGAGTAGCTAAATCACCATAAATCGGATGCCCAATTCCTCCAACCGGATAGTGAAATTCCATAACTTGATATCCCTTCGCTAAAATATCATCGCGCTCTGCGTCATCTAGAGGATAAGCATTAAATATACCGGCATAATATGTGCCTAACGGAACCAGTTCTTTAATCAATAATGAAGAATTTTTTGTATATTTAATGGGTCCACCCATTTCAAAGTCTTGCTTAATAAGGGGCATTTGCGCAATTTGCAAGCTATCTCTATCTCGAGCACCCTCTTTGAATAGGAGGGGTTTAACGGCATAGTCATCTTGTAACATCTTTCGTGCGTATGCGGTATACGCTTCATCGCCCGAGCAACCCATCGCATCAAAATAGAAATTACGTATTCCATGGTCTGCAAAAAATCGTAATCGCTGTATGCTTCGATCGCGATTAGTCACATTCCGCAAATCAACATCGCGGTATTGACTCGGAGTTCCCTTTACAAAAGTATAGCTTCCATCAGATTCATACGTTATGTTTGCACCATACACCTCTGCACACGGCCGTATATACCAGAATACGTTAACATTCGCGGAGGAGTAACTTTGATTGAACTCGTCAAGTTTTGAGGGGTTAAATCCTATGTCCAAATTGGGGTCAAACAGTTCATTATTTGTCCATTGCGCTTCGCTCCAATCTTTTCCTTCCAGAGTGAAGTATTCGACGCTAGGTCCTGCACCCCATACGCCCATCAAATCAATACCCAATTTTTCAAGATAAGGCGCACTTTGTTCCACTTTAAACACCTGCGAAATTTTTGAGCCCAAATCAAACCGATTTCTGTCCTTGTCCTTGTTATACCAGCCAGTATTTTCTTGATTAAACAATCGAGAGTTCCACATCACGTAGTAAGCCATAGGGCCCAGGGGGCAGTAATCAGGAGCGGGATTCGCGTCTCCTTTTCCATACGTATAATCAAACCATTGCTTATACGGCTGAAATGCAGATTGCCATGCTCCTTGTTCGGCGAGCTTAAACGCAACCGTAAATATTTTCGATTCATAAGGTCCCAATTCGTCATTCACAAACGACATCATGACGGGGTTAAACTGCGAAACCGCTTTTTCAGTAAATTCGATTTGCGTAGGGAGGTTCATAACGGTAAGATATTGCTCCCCAATGGTAAAGTTTTCATCCCACAACGCACTCACTGGAGAATAGGATTCTATCGAAGGATAAAAGTTAGGGACAGCATTGGTAGTACTAAAATCAAATTCGAGATAACCTGCCCGAGTAGGCCGAAATCGAGTTATGTTGGTGTCTTCAATCTGCAAACGTCCCGTATCATCTCGTGCACCGAGTTGCAACGCGCCCAAGTACTGAGGCACTCGAATGGTTAATTTTTCATTTTTGAGATTTGAAATCGCCATAGTCACAAACATAATATCTCCTCTGAAAGAATATAAATCTTCAATCTCGAGATAACCTCCATTATCTCTTGCAGAAATCGAGACCTTATCAGAAGACACGCTTATCACTTCATAGGTAATGTCCGTATGCTCGAAATTAATAATAGAGCCATCGACGCTTTGAACACGCCATGCTTTACCGTCGCTACCCTTATTAGAATGCGGATAATAACGCACCCATGCGTATCCGTATCGACCGTATTCGTCCCACACAACGCGTCGTTCAACTCCTTCCGCATCAGTCCAATTCAAGTGCGATAGAAATCCCTCAGGTTCAAATATAAAAGAAAATTGGTGACTCGTCTCTTCACTATCCTCGCTTGTATCTCCTGCGCTATCACATCCCGGATCAATCGTGTAATCAACAAGTCCGTCTCCATCATCATCTCTCCCGTTCATACAGGAGGAACCATCGCTTCGATCGCGTTCATTTCTATCCTTTGCGTTCTCACATTGCCCATCTACGCGGTCAATAAGCCCATCTCTATCATTATCCACCCCATCTTGACATTCAGTCAAGGCATACCATTCTTCGCGCGCCCCTCCATCCTGACAGTCAGAATCCTCGTTATCAACCCAACTATCGTCATCATTATCAATTCCATCCGAACACGCGAGCACGTCAGCCTGGAATCCTTCGTTTCTACATTGAATCGGACTTCCCGTCACTAAACACGTTGTACCTCCTGCAAGAAAAAGACCCACATCGACTTCCGTTGCGCTTCCGACATCAGTTCCTGTAAATACAAACGTACGCGACTCCAGCGCATCGAGGTGTTCATACAATTTCACTTGTTTCTGTCCTTCAGGCGTATCGAACAAAAAGGTAATCCCTGCAAACGTTCCTTGTCCCGCGCGTCGTTCAACACGCACACGCGCTTCAGCGCCGTTAATAGTGCACTGCACAGGCACAACATCAAACGCAAGGCACGCGCTTCCCGAGGTTGTTTTATCTCCCGTATCAATAAGAAGCGGTTTCACGGCCGTGTAAATAATGATAATCGAGCTCAGTGCCAGCAAAATAATAAGCACCGTGATAACAATCGGCGACATCCCCTTTTTTTGCATAAGTTACAAGAGGAATAATGTTATTTAAAGCGTTCGTCGTTTACGCCGGAGGTTGTAAAACATCCCATCCTTCCACGAAATTTTGGATGGGCGGAATTGCAATGTCGAGTTTGCGTTTCTCAATGTACCCTTTAGTGAGCAGGTAAAATATCATACCCAAACTCTTCCAGCTCTTATTGTTGCCTGGAAGTACAAAATCAATGCCTGCCGTGAAGTTGTTTGTATCGCACACACTCATAACCTTGAGTTGAATGCGGTTTGCATCCGCAAGCGCGTTCTTGTCCAACCAAGGGTCACAGATGAAAATCATTTCAGTTTCAAAGAAATTTTCAAGATTAGTATTTGTCAAAACACCGGAAGGATATTTTTTCGTGAATGCACGGACTCCAAGGGTTTCGGCAAACTTCTGTACGGCTTTCCATCCTGCCTCGCGCTTGCATACCATGATAAAATCTTCAGGGGCAAACTTTGCAAGATACTCAATGGCTTCACGCATCTTATCATCAAGCAGCGACGTGTTAAAGACGGCAAGTCCGTCTGCGCGACGTCGATATACATAGGGGCGCATATCGGGAGTTATAACGCGCGTTCCCAAATGAATAGATGATTTGAGATAATCCTCAATAGGCACAAGCATCTCTTTCTTTTCTTCTTTCTCTCCCGTGACCTTCTCTTTAATCTCCTTGGCGCCGCTTTCTTTGACTTTTCCTTCAAGAACTTTTGCCTTCGCCTTAAGCGCTTCTATTTTGGCCTTTCTCGTATCAGAATCAACAGTCACTTCCGATTCTTTCTTCTTTGCCGCGCGCTTCTCATGCGAATCATCTCCGGTCAATTCGTCAGCAACTTCGGCCAGGACCTCACCCGCAGATTCAATCTTTTCTTTAATTTCAGTAGCTGCCTCGCTAATCTCTTCCGTAACATTATCGAGCGTTGTCTTCTTTTTGGGCATTGTAAAGTGTGTATAACAAGCGCAGGGGTTGATCTGGGGTTGTTTCAGCCAGTACCTGCAATGTTAAAAGACGGTATAGCTGAGGGTTTTTAAATATGACTGTTTGTTGAGCTGTAAAGTAAACGTCATCTGATAAAGTTAATAAAGTAAAAGTACGTCTGAAAAATATGGGTTTATGGCAGGATTTTAAGTGGAGATTCTTAGGTTTTTTTGGCGTTCAACCTCCTTTAGCCAAAGCAGTTATAGACAATCTTAGAGAAAGAGAAGCTGAAAGCAAAGGCTATGTGCCTGAAGCGGTTCCTATGCCCGTTGCAAGAAAATGCCATTACAGACCATGCAGAAAACGATTACGCGGTTTAGCTTACAAGTGTCCCTATTGTGGTGGAAAGTTCTGTGAGGCACATAGATTGCCTGAAGAACACGACTGTGACGAACCTTCCTTGCCAGCATCTATGAGAATTGGTTATGGTGCAAAACAGTCTTCAAGCCAGAGAAGTGTTGGCGCACAAGCAGAGAGAAATTAAAGATTATCAATTCCCTTATATATTTGGGGTTCCTAACTATAAGAATAAAATTTAATCAATCCCAACCATCTATTTCTCCAAATCTCACTCTTGTCCTGCTCTTTCCAATGGCACTTCATCAGTCGTAGAACGATTTTCTATAAACTTTTTTCTATATGCATCATCCGCTTGAGTTTGCACTCTCTCCACGGCGTTGCGATACCGCATTTGATAAAATCACACTGGAATCCAAAGGCATAGTCGGCAAGCGCATCATCCATCGTCTCTCCCGAACGATGAGACATCACCGTTTGTATCTTGTGCTGTTTGCACAACTCGATTATCTTTTTCACTTCAAGCAACGAGCCGTTTTGATTAGGTTTGATAATCATTGCAGAAATAGCATGTTTTTGTATCGCTTGTTGCGCACGCTCAAAGTGCGTCGCAGTCAAATCATCACCTACCACCATCGCTTCTCTGTCTCCTTTGCGGATGGCAGAAAATCCTTCAAAGTCTTCTTCATGACACGGGTCTTCAACATATAAGACTCCATACGCTTTGATAAGCTGTAAGATGTGCGCACGATGCGCAGGTTCAGTGCGTTCAATCGTTCGATAATCATACAGTTTTTTCGTGTAAAACGAAGAAGCCGCACAATCAATGCCGATATCAATAGTTTCGCTAAACTGCGCGAGTAACGCAAGGGCTTCCTCATCATTAATCGGCACAGCCCACGCCCCCTCGTCATTTATTTTATTTGTTTTCAACTGTTTGCCGATTTCCTTGTAAATGGTCTGCATGACTTTCACGTTTGCAGAAAAGGTTTTCTCATGCGGTACGAGGAGAAACTCCTGAAACGTTGGTTTCACCTTGCCCTTAGTATGCAATCCTCCGCCAATCGCGTTGCCCACCGGCCGCGGAAAACGGTTCGCATGCGAATTTACAATCCCCCACAACTCTTTTCGTTGTTCCTGCGCAAGCGCCTTCAAAATCGCAGATTCAAACGCATACAACGCATTCGCACCAAATTCTTTCACGTCGGTAAGCTTAGTTTTTTCTTTGATAACATGCTCAACGCGTTCTAAATCGTCAAAGCACGTTATTTCAAGCCATTTTTTCCACCCATTTAAAAAACGTATATTTTCCTTCAATCCTTGGGCACAATAGGGTTTTGTCTCGTATCGTCCTGTTGACTTTCCAGAGGGAGCACTCGCAGACGGCGCGTTGTTCACAGATACCTCGATAGTTTTTTCTCCACGAGAATCTCTAATGGCGCGAGCTTGAACCTCTTTAATAAGCATACATGAAACAAGAGTTAAGGATTAATAAACACTTTCAGGGATTACTGCTCTTCTGGCTCAGTCGACTCTTCAGCAACAACGTCAGTATCATCTTCCTCAACGAAGCCCTGTTCAACGGCTTTTTCGCTTACTTCTTCTTCAATTTCTTTCTCTTTAGCAATAATAGACTCGTCATCAATCTTTTCTTCTTTGACGCTTTGTAGTTTACCCGTACGCTTAGGAGGCAACGGTCGATGCACGGTGATAGGCAACACATCCGCTCTAAATTCGCGTTCAGCAATCTTCAAAGGGTCATAATGAATTGATTCAAGTTCTTCCTTGCTCAACCGTAATAGAACAGGGGCATCCATTGCAATCTGCAACGCACGTGCGCCAATAATGCGGGCAATTTCATACTTAGTGAGCTGTTCTTGGTGTCCTTTCATAGTGCGTCCTATTTGAGAAGCTTATTAAGCTTTTTGCTGAGTTCTTCGTATTTTTCAGGAATAGTATCCATCATCGTTTCTATATCGGCGCGCGAAAACGTCGTCTCCCAACCTTTCTGACATGAGTTAATCATGAGCGTACCTTCCCACTTCGAGGCGCCAAAGGTAATTTTCGCTTCACAGGCTTCCTCTTCTTCACGCGTGGGGTGCAAAAGGAGCGAATCTCCCAGCTTGAAGAACGTGAATGAAAGGGGAAGCATGGACTCGTTCAATGGGACCTTCTTCTTTCCCTTGGATTCGCGATTAACTTTTTGATCTTCCGTTAGCTCGGGCAAGGTCGCATGACGCAAAGCAGCAACACACGCGAGACTTGCAGCGTCAATGAGCGCACCATCGTCATTAATTGGGTAGACATCAACATAAAGCGTCCATACTTTCTCTCCCTCTTTGATACAAAGACCTTCAAAGTCAATGAATCCCGATTCACGAAGGAGTCTATCAATCAATCGAGGCACTTCTATGCCTCCAAATCCAGGCGGACCCATTTCAAATCGAGGCGAAGCGAGCGGAAGCAAATCCCCCGAAACAACAAGATTGCCCGAATCGAGAGAATCAGGATAGGGTGTGCCCACATCAATTTTAACACCGGCGATAACTTCAGTCTTACCTATTTTTACTCGAGCGCTTCCTTCAGCCTTATTCGAAACGCCATATTCAATAGAAACGTCTTTAAGGTCGAGCAAGCCACGTCCATCAAATCGTTGACCTTCTTTGAAAAGCTTATGCAAATAGTCTCGAGTCAAATTAGAAATATCCATCGCGCTCATGCTCACACAAACTCCTTTAGTGCTTTCTTCTGAACTTCATACACTTCATTGCACGCATCACTGCCCATTGCCAGTGCTTTTTTAACGCTCTCGGGAGGAATCTTTCCATCCAATTGTAAGAGCGTAAACGCCTCGGATTGAGCAATCTTTGCCATAGGGAAATCCGTCGGACCTTCTCCGCCTTCAAAATCTTCCTCATCTTTGTCAACGTCAACAACTAAATCTTTGTCCAATTTACCTACTGAAACGGCAGTAACAAGGTCTTTCATAGGCAATCCCGCATGTGCAAGAGCCATTGACGCCGCATTGATAGCAGCAACACGCGTACTTGCATCGGCCTGTGGGATATACACCTGTACATCAACCACCGTGTTAGGGAATTCTTTCAAATCCAATACCGGAAGCAACGACCATTCTATGACTTTAGAGATTTCTTGACTGCGTCGACTTGGCCCAGGCTTCTTTCTATCGGACACCGAGAAGCTCAATAAGTCATAGGTAACACGAAGAATACCGGTGCTCGGGTCCTGCATGTGTTGCGGGTGCAATTGTCGAGGTCCATACACGGCCGCAATGGCAATACTGTTTCCAAATGCAAAAATGGCACTTCCATCAGCGTTCGGCACGACACCTACCTTTGCAATCATAGGTCGCATTTCAGTCGCCTTTCGTCCACTTACTCGCTTTAGTACCATGGTCAATTCTTCGTAAACCACTCCTCCATGTGATCAGTCAAACCAGTAATTTGCACGTTGTTTGCAATATACTCAACGGCTTTTCGTGCCCGTAGTTCGTCCTTGGTCGATTCACCACTAATCCAGACCCATCCATTCTGTCCGACGGTAATTTGACAGTGCGTGTTGTCCTTAATGAGATTAATCATACTCCCCTCTCGACCAATAATGCGCGGCACACGACTTGCATTGATACGAAATATAAATCCGCCTTCAAGTTTTCCAAGACCTTTACCTTTCAAGGTGAGATCAATGCCGCGTCCCTTGATACTCCAGATTTTAACTGCCGCAATATCCCCAATCGCGAGAAACTGGTCCATCTCATGTTGGTTAATAAATCGAGGTGACTCCGCAATCGGCAAAAATCCGCTTCCGGGGCAATCCAAGTCCAAGAGCCAACCATTGAACGTAATATCAGTTACTCGTCCAAGGACAACATTGTTACGTCGAGGTACATATGCTCCCGACATCGGAATAACTTTAACAACACGACCTGCAATTTCTCCCAATCCAAATCGACTGGCAACTACCTTCTCACCTTCACGGCGCGCTCCCTCACCAGGCAAATAGTCATCTCCTTCAACAATAATCTCTCCGGGGACAACAATTGTGCGTTTGCTAACTTCTGCAGAAATCATTTCTTCCTCAGGGGCTTCACGTGCCTCGTTAATCGGTGTTCTCATGTAATCGTAATTCGCAACAAAACGAGCATTCGTTCTGTAGTCTATAATCAATAATTCCCATCGTTTACGTGTTTTTAAAGGTTTCTACGGGAAGGAAAATCTAAATTAAACATTAGGCAATTCGCTAAAAGATCTATTTTATAAGCCCTGCTCTTCTATTCATTTCTTCAACCTTTTTCATTATTTTTGGCAGTCTCTTTTCAAAATCCGCTTTTTCCTTTGCCCTTCTCCTATTCTCTTTTTCCGTTTCTCTTTTACTTATTTTCTCTTCCTCAACTTCAGCTATTTTAGAATAAAGGTCAAGATCTTTAGACATTAATTCAGAAAGTTTTTTATGAGCTGGTTTCTCAAAAATCTTAAAAGCTTGTCGCTCTCTTAATTTATCTATTTTAGACCTATTCCCTTTAATTAAACCTCTCACATCCGACTTTTTACCTTTTCCCTCAACTATTTTTTTCATGCTAGACATAAGCCTTGTTTTCATTAATTCATCCATATCCGTTGCGAATTCCTTATTTTCTCTTTCGAATTCTTCGGACCTTGCCAGCTCTCGAATTTCAGACCCAACCTTTTTTAACTCTTTAGTTAAGGATTTTTTAATTCTTGTCATTTTGATTTATAATTTTAGCTTATTTTTGACATAGTGCTTTGTGTAAGCTCTCATCGACCTTAATACGTCGAAGCCCATTAGAAGAGAGATAACGAGGCTGATAATGTAAAGGGTCCAGAGGCCGTAGAATTCTCCGAAACCAATTCCTAAAAGCCCCATAAGTAAAACTAAAACGTTCTGGTTAATCGTTATTTTTGGAATAGTCATTTTATCACATATATTTATTTCAGTTCTTCACTTACAACCGCGCCATGGGTGATGCCGTTCAGTTTATCGTAGAAATCAAGTTGCATTCCCGCAGGAATAGCCACCACGGTTTCCATGTCTCCGTTGGGAAGCCAATCTTCACTCTCCTTAAAGTCCTTCAAGAGTCCGTAGACTTGTCCGGAAAATCGTGCAGGAATGCGCAGACGAATACGTTTCGTTTCGATGCGAATCGGAATAACTGTTTTCAACTTTTCAAGTACATCAAGCATTTGTTTTTCGGCAGGCCGATTGTCAAAGCTATAATGTACATCCTGAATTGCTTTCCGCAACCTCTCTTCGGTATACGGACGTCCGTGCTGATCAACCGCATTTCGCACGAGGAGGGCAACAACTTGTTTTATACGGTTCTCGCGTTCAGTGTCTCTGAACTCTTGAGGCTGTTGTAATTCTCCCCGTTGGATAATCGTTGTTGCGATAGCATACAAATCAGTTGTTTGAAATGCTTCTTCAAGGTCTTTCTGCGAGGCAACACTGCCTTCTTTAGCATTATAAAATATGTTCTTAGAATTGAGCGCCTTCGCAACATCACCTTCTTTCTTACGCACTTTCATTGCCTCGTCAAACTCAACCGACACTTCAAACGTCTTATTCTTTACTTTATGTTTAGCGAAGACCAGTACCATAGTATTTGGTTATGAACGTTATTTATAAAGATTCTCGTATATCTATTTTGCGTATTTCTTAAGTGCATCGCCGTGAAGACGCACAAGTTTAGGTTCATGGGTCTTAACGTATGCAACATCAAATCGATCGACTTCAAAGTTCTTTCCGAGAATCTTCTTAAATATGCTGAGCCCAAACTTAATGCCTTCCTCAATAGTCATGGATTCGTTAAAGTCGCTTCGTAATATTTCCTTAATTTGTTCATCGTTCTCACCAATCGCGTTAGCACGATAGGCAAAATAATTGCCCGTAACATCAGAGGTGTACAGGTGTGGTTTCTGTTTGTTAACGCCTGCAAGCATAACTGAAACGCCAAACGGTCGAGAACCCCCATACTGCGTGAACATTTGCTTCTTATCGGCAATCATACGAATAACCGTCACAGGATCAACCGAAGCATCATAGGTAACGCGATGTTGTTGAGCGAGCACTTGTGCATCATCAACGAGCATACGCGCATCCGATAAGATGCCTGCTGCAGCCGCAACAATGTGTTCATCAATTTCAAAAATCTTGTTAGCCGATTCAGGTGCAATAAGCTTGTCTCGAATACGACGGTCTGCAATCATGATAATGCCATCACTGCACACAAAACCGATGCTCGTACTTCCGAGACGGACAGTCTTTTCAGCATATTCGACTTGCAGTAAATGTCCGTCAGGCGAGAACATAGTCGCTGCTCGGTCATAGCCCATAGCTTGATGTTGCATTTCCATAGGAATTTCCATAGTTTCGTTTCCTCTCTACAACGTCTGTTTACGCGGAGGCATATTTAAGGTTTGCGTATGCCAAGTCCCTTCAAGGTGCCTGAAACGCGTATGACTTTCAATCCTTCAGGAGCAAGCGCAAGCGCGGCGCGAACATGAACGAGCTCCTTGCGCTCGACGGCAACGACGCATTTTTCTTCATGTGCAGGAAGGAAGACGGGAGCAGCACGTGCCCAGCCAAGCATACCCAGATAATCTAAAATTGCTTTTTCAATAAATTCGCGCCTACCTTTTACAAGGAGGTAGCGTCGTTTTATTCGTTCAGTTGAAGAAAAAGCAGCCATTGCTATGCGGGAAGATTGCGCTTGACAAATTCTTCAACGAATTTGCTCTCTAGCGCAAACCCAAGCCCCTCCGCATTTCCTATCTTAAAGTTATTCACCCCAACCACATTTCCTTCTATATTGAGCAAGGGGCCTCCTGAATTTCCGGGGTTAAGCGTAACGTCTGTTTGGACGTACGCTTTTAGCCCGCTAGGGCCTTCTCGTTCGACCGCCGATACGATTCCTTCTGTGACACTAAACGAAAGTCCAAGCGGGTTTCCGATTGCAATCACTTTTTCTCCAATCTGCACATCCCCTGGCGCGCTGAACAAAAGAGGTTGGAACAATCCCTCTGCCTTCAAAAGTGCGAGGTCCGCACCACCATCGCTCGCAACGAGCGTTGCGTCATGTTGAATTCCGTCATAGGTCTGTATCTTAATGAATCGAGCTCCCCGAATAACATGGTAATTGGTCACGAGGTACCCACGCGCGTCAATTATAAAGCCCGTCCCTGCAGACGTATCCGTGCCCACACTTACAACGCCTCGTATGACTTCTTCGATAACCGTGGAAAAGTCATCTTGCGATGCACGGAGTACATTTATTTGATGCTCAAAGGTTTGCTGTTGTTCATGTAGCTGTGTCTGGAGTTCTGTTCGTTGCAAACTAACCTCCCGCGTCACTTCACGTATCTGGTATTGGCTGTCTCGTCGAACTTCGTCAACCGAGTCTCCTAGTGAACGCCGTAACTCGAGCTGTGAGGCGTGCACCTGTGCGAGTTGAGAAGAAAGAGTTATGAACGCAAAAACTTGTGCGACCATGAGCATGACGACAAATCCATACAAAATGTTTCGATGGCGTTTAAGACGACGGATATGGTGCTTCACTAAAAATCGACGTGAACTCGATATAAATAGTTTGCTGAAAAGTATATAAACTAACTACCGTTTTTGAGTCTATGCTTGCGATTCATACGATTGGAGGGTATAACGAAGTGGGAAAGAACATGACTGCCCTCGAAGTGGATGATGATGTTATTCTCTTTGACGCCGGGCTGTATCTTCCCGCAATTGTAGGCGTTGCCGAACAAGAAAAAGTTCCTACTGAACGAGGTATGCGTGCGCTCGAAGCACTTCCCGATGATTTATACTTAGACAGACACGATCTGCGCAAAAAAGTTATTGCTCTTGTAGTCTCACATGCTCATCTCGACCATGTAGGGGGAGTGCAGTATGTTGCACACCGATACAACGCCCCGGTAGCGGCAACACCGTTCACAATTCAGGTTTTGAAGACGCTGATTGAAGATAATAGTCACCAACCTTTCAAAAATAAACTTCTTCCCATTAAACCAAATGGATTTTTTATGGCAAAAGGAAAAAAGCGTAGCTACAAGATTGAGTTCATCAATATGACTCATTCAACCATCGAGTCGACTATGATTGCAGTGCACACGCCCTATGGCGTTGTTTTATACGCAAATGACTACAAGTTTGATAATACCCCTGTTTTTGGAGACCCCCCTAATTATCGACGGTTAAAAGAACTTGCAAAAGAAGGCATTAAAGCACTTATCGTTGATTGCTTGTATGCGCCGGATGACAGGAAAACTCCTTCTGAAAAGGTTGCACGAGGGCTCCTTGAAGACGTCTTCTTCACCACTGATAATCGAAAGGCAGGCATAGTGGTGACCACGTTCTCTTCGCACATCGCGCGACTTAAAACCATTTCGGAGTTTGGGCGCAAACTCAACCGAGAAGTAATCTTCCTCGGGAGAAGTCTAAATAAATATGTGGGCGCGGCAACTGCTGTAGGAAAAGCTCCTTTCAGATCCCAGATACATATGCTGGCCTACCGAAAACAAATTGATAGGACGCTAAAACGACTCGCCAAAGAAAAAGAAAAATATGTTATTGTATGTACGGGGCATCAAGGGGAGCCGGGCTCAATTCTTGACCGCATTTCTCGTCAAGAGCTGCATTATCCGCTCGCGCCTAATGACCACATCATATTCTCTTCAAAAACAATTCCCTCACCGATTAACGAACTCAATCGTTCACAACTTGAAAAAAGACTTCGTAAATATAAGGTGCGTATCTTTGACAATGTTCATGTTTCAGGACATGGGGGTAGGGAAGACTTACGCGACTTACTCAAGTTAACAGATCCGGAACATGTCATTCCCTCTCACGGCGATTACCCCAAGTTAAAAGCAGGGTTGGATTTAGCGGTCGAGATGGGGTATAAAAAGGACGTTAACGTGCATATCACAACGAATGGACAACGACTTAACCTCCCATGAGAGATGATATCTTTGGCGGACTGCGAAATGCGCTCGAGCACGGTGCAACGCTCGAACAAGCGATTAGGAGCTTTGTAAACGCAGGCTATCATGAAGCAGAAGTGCGCGAAGTGGCGCAAACTCTCCAAGGAGGTACCGCAGCACTCATCGCTCAGCAAGTTCGACAAAGTTCGCCTGTTGCGGCGCTTCCTCAACGTCAAATCCAGCCCTTGCGACAGCAACAAGATGCGACTATACGAACCAGTTTCGAAGTTCGTCGTCAGCGCACGCGACCGAGTTTGCTCATTATTGTTTTGTCACTCATTCTTTTGCTTTCTGTTACGGGATTTATCCTCTCGCTTCTATTCAGAAAAGAAATCGCAGACGCCCTCGCCGCATTTTTAGCATAATGATCTACGAACAAGCAGAAGATTCGGAACTTCTTGCGAAGCATATCCCTCGTTATGTAAAAAGAAAATCTTTTCTCGACATGGGTACGGGTTCGGGAATACAAGCAGAGTGCGCCAAAAAAGCAGGAGCCGCATCAATTCTTGTAACCGATATCGATGAGAGGGTTCTTGTCCACGTACAAAAGAAAGGATTTGCAATGTGCAAATCAAACGTATTCTCTGCAATCAAAGGCATCTTTGAAGTGATAGCGTTTAATCCACCCTACCTTCCCCGTGACGTCCGTGAAGACGCAGTAAGTCGACGTGTAACCACGGGAGGTCCCAAAGGGGATGAAATAACGCTAAAGTTCATCAAAGGACTGTCCAACCACCTTGCCCCCAAGGGAGTGGCGCTTCTCATTGTTTCTTCGCTTACTCCTCACGACCGCATAGAAAAAGCATTGCATACACATCACCTTGTTAAAAAAGTGCTCGAAAAGCAGTCATTTTTCATGGAAACACTCGAGCTCTGGGAATTAAAAAGAAGGCTACAATAATCTATTTATAACGTGTGTTCGGCGTCCCTCCATGAATCAAAGGAGGAGTATATGAAATTTGCCCATACAGGGGACTGTCATTTGGGGGGTTGGCGCCAACCTGAGATGATTGAGCTCAATCTAAAGAGCTTATCTTTGTTTGTAGATTCCTGCCTCAAAGAAAAAGTCGACTTTGTGCTCATTGCAGGAGACTTCTTCGATTCAGCCTATCCTCCCATCGACGCCATCAAGACGGCATTCGACCAATTGCGACGACTTAAAGAAGCACAAGTGCCTGTCTTTATTATTGCGGGAAGCCATGATTATTCTGCCTCGGGAAAGTCGTTTATCGATGTGCTTGAGAAAGCAGATTTCGTCAGGAACGCTTCCCGACCCGAGCTCCGCGAGAACATTATTTATCTTTCTCCACTCGTATACAAGGGCGTTGCGATTTACGGATACCCCGGGAAACGATCTGCGCTCGAAGTAGAAGACATCAAACGAATTAAACTTCATGAATCTCCGGGGATGTACACTATTCTTATGTTGCATACAGCTTTACGGGACGCAGTGGGTAACCTCCCAATTCCTGCCGTTGACCAGGATAAGCTTCCCAAAGTGAATTACCTCGCTCTCGCTCACTTGCACGTGAAATACGAACGAAATGGCAGAGTGTACTGTGGCCCTCTTTTTCCTAACAGTGTGGCGGAGCTAGAAGAGTTGGGGGGTGGCTCGTTTTATATCGTCGACACAAATGGCAAAACGGAACGCCACGAACTTAATCTCAAACCAGTTATCACCCTTGATGTGCCGATTACTGACACTACACGACTCATAGACGAAGCGCAAACGCTTTTTGAAAAACAAAATCTAAAAGATTCAATAGTCATTCTGCGCCTCACAGGTATCTTTGAGAATGGTTTGCCTGCCAGCGTTCGTCTCATCGAACTCGAACAAATGGCCAAGAAAAAAGGAGCGTATGCGGTACTCAAAAATACGTCGGGTATTAAAGGGGCAGAAGGCTCATTTCTCTTTGCATCTCCCGGAGAAGAACTAGAAGAGACGATTATAAAACGATTCAAAGAAGAGCACGACTCCGAGCTTAATCGACTTATCGAGCCCCTCTTACACACACTTGAAGCGGAGAAGAAAGAAGAAGAAAAATCTGCTCTTTTCGAGGAACGGATATATGAAGACTTCAGAAAGGCGGTGCACGTATGAAACTAGTAAAGCTTGCATTGAGTAATATACGAAGTTATCGATATCAAGAGATAGAATTTCCTGAAGGAGCTACACTGCTTGCAGGAGATGTAGGGTCAGGAAAAACAACCCTGTTGCTTGCGGTGGAATATGCCCTTTTCGGATTGCAACCGGGACAACGCGGAACTTCGCTGCTTGCAAATGGAGAGGATGAGGGAAAAATAATCCTTGAACTCGAAATAGAGGGGAAGCGCATTGAAATAGAACGTGTTCTAAGGAGGACATCGAAAGGAGTTTCCCAAGAAGAGTGTGCACTCGTTGTGAACGGAGAAAGAAGTGAGATGGCCGTGACAGAACTAAAAACGAGAATACTCGACTTGCTTAAGTATCCCTCTGAGTTTGTAAAAAAAACAAACGTACTGTACAAGTATACGGTATATTCCCCCCAGGAAGAGATGAAATCAATAATTCTTGAGGAAAGTGAAGCGAGACTTAATCTTTTAAGAACAATCTTCGGTGTAGAAAAATATCGGAGGATAAAAGAAAACTCGGCGCTTATCACAATACGCCTTCGCGAGCAAGGGCGTATTTTACAGGCGCAAGTAAAAGGTCTCGAGTCGTATGAAGAAAAAATAAGAGCGCTTTCAAGCGCCCTTGAAACGGCAGATTCTGAACTCATCACGAAAGAGAGAGAGATTCTTGCAAAAAAACAAATCAGGAAGAAAGTTGAACAGGAGCTTATCGAGTTAAAAGAAAAAATAGCAGAGTCACTTACACTCGAAAAAGAGCTTGAAAAGGCAAACGTTCAACATAGCAATAAGCGAGTTGCGCTTTCTGACGCGGAAACAGAACTCGAAAAATCGAGGGCGCTCATAAAAAATACAGGGCAAACGTTTGATGAATCAGAGTACAAGAAAACGTTGAGCGGAATCGCATCACAAAAAAGCATCCTTGGAGTTTTGCAAAGAGAAATCATCGAGCTATCAAGTAATCTAAAATCAATCGAAAGCAGAAAAAGCGACGAACTCCAAAAAAAGAATCGCATATTCAAAATAGATATGTGCCCCACATGTCTTCAAGATGTCTCTAATACGCATAAGTTAAATATTCTAAATGAAACAGAATCGCGCATAACCTCTTGGGAAAAAGAGAAAGCTATCTTGGAAACAGCCCTCTCAGAAAAATCTCGTTTAGTTGGAATTGCACAAGAAAAAGTGGCAATGCTCGAATCGACAAAGGCCTCGCTTGACATTTCACGCGCTCGAATCGACGCGCTAGCCCACACGAAGAAGCGAGTGGATGACCTTGAAAAGATGGTCATTTCATTAAAGAAAGACCTCGCATTCCTTGAAGAACATATGACGGGAATAAAACAAGCCCTTTTAGAGTATGCAAAGTTCAAGACGCAGGTTTCACTCAAGGAAGCGGAGGTCAGAAAGGCTTTTGGAGATGAGAAGTCAAGTGAGATCCAGTATGCAGAAAAGAAAAAAGATCACGAGTTCCTCGTTCGTGAAAAAGAACGTCTTAAACAAGAGCTGCAGGAAAAACGGGCTATCCAACAAAGGGCAGTTGAAATAGAGAAACTGGAAACATGGATTGCAGGACCATTCACAGAACTAATTTCACTCATTGAACGAAACGTGCTTATACGTGTGCGGGAAGAATTTTCAAAACGGTTCAACAAATGGTTTGGTTTGCTCACGACCGATGCGTTTAGTGTGCAGCTCGATGAGACCTTTACCCCCATTATTCTTCAAAAGGACTTCGAACTTGATTATTCTTTCTTATCGGGAGGAGAACGCACGGCCGTGGCGCTTGCCTATCGGCTTGCACTCAATCAGATACTCAACTCAATTCACAGCAACATAAAGACGCGAGACCTTATCATTTTAGATGAGCCGACCGATGGATTCTCGGAACAGCAACTTGACAAGGTACGAGATATTTTGAAAGAAATCAAAGTGGCCCAGCTCATTATTGTCAGCCATGAGCCAAAGATGGAGAGCTTTGTAGACAACGTGATTCGCCTGAAGAAAGAAGGCGGATATTCAACCAAGGTTTAACCAAAAACCTTAAATACTCAACCTCGTTTTGCGAAGCATACAGAGGTTCTTAGTCTCTATGAACGAATCATTTGAAACGTCAATTGCGAAAACAGGCACAACGATAGTTTCTATCCTATGCAAGGATGGGGCTATCATGGGTGCGGATCGCAGAGTAACCGCAGGCAATCTTGTCATGAGTAAGACCGAGCAGAAAGTCAAACAAATTAACGACTATCTGGTACTTTCATGGTGCGGGGGTGCAGCCGATGCGTTTCTCTCCGAGAAGGTTATCACGGCTGAACTTCGTCTCAAAGAACTCAAATCAAAATCCCGTCCCACCGTACGCGAAGCAGCAAATCTCATCGGAATGATGTATTACAGGAATATCCGCTCGCCGTCGATGATTCCCCATATCGTAGGAACGCTCGTGGGCGGATTTAACGAAGATGGCTCAGTAGAGGTATATACCATCGAACCTGCAGGCGGAGTCTATCAAGTCAAAGATTACGACGCCAACTTCGGTTCTGGAATGCCCTTTGTACTCGGGTTACTCGAGCGTCAATGGAAGCCCGATATGACTCTTAAGGAAGGCGTTGAGCTTGCAGTAGAAGCGCTCAAATCGTCAACACAGCGTGATACGGCATCAGGTAACGGAATTGATATATTTACTATCTCAAAAGAAGGAATAAAGCACGCAGTCTCTCAAAAGATAACCTCTGTTTACAATTAATTCATATTCACTTTTACTGCACATGGCTGACATTTTGAAAAGTATAACTGACGAGTTGCCAAAAGCAATTACCGACGCCATATTTGAAGGCGCAAACATAGTCTTGTACACAAACGAAAAAGAGTTCATCCGAACAGGCGAGGAAAAGATTCGAGATGTCGTCAACAAAGTAAAAAAACGCATAGAGCTACGCGCTGACCAAAAAATCCTGCTTGCGGAAGAAGAAACGGACAAAACAATCAGAGCACTTGTGCCCGAAGAAGCAGAAATAACCAATATTATCTTTGATGTCCAACGCAGCGTCGTCATCATCGAAGCAAAAAAACCGGGAATGGTTATCGGAAAGCAAGGTTCTTTGCTCAACGACATTAGGAATGCAACCATGTGGACACCAATCGTCCAACGCAGCCCCGCTATTCCCTCTAAAATAACTGAAAAAATTCGTTCAGTGTTATATGCAAATAACAATTATCGCCGTAAATTCTTAGATTCAATTGGAAAAAAGATTTACACGGACTGGAACCCTGAAAAGATGGATATGTGGGTGCGCCTCACTTATTTGGGAAGTGGACGCCAAGTCGGAAGGTCATGCTTGCTCTTGCACACGCCCAAATCAAAAGTGTTGCTTGACTGTGGGATTAATCCGGGTATTGCCGAAGGGCCTGAACGGTTTCCCTATCTAGATGTCGCGGAAGTAGGGGACCTGAACAGCATCGATGCTATCGTGCTTTCACACGCGCACACCGACCATGCGGGATTAATACCTTATTTATATAAAATGGGCTATCGTGGACCATGTTACATGACTCCCCCAACACGGGATATTGCCGCATTGCTCGCGCTTGACTTTGTGGGTGTTGCGTACAAACAGGCAGATTCTCCTATCTATAAGCCGGAAGACATTAAGGAAATGGTGCGTCATTCTATCTGTCTCAATTACGGAGAAGTTTCCGATATCACACCAGACATTCGTATCACTTTCTACAATGCAGGGCACGTGCTCGGTTCAGCCGTTGTACACATAAACATCGGAAACGGTCTTCACAATTTTGTGTACAGCGCAGATACAAACTATCGTAAAACGCGTCTTCTCGACCCCGCAGTCAATTTCTTCCCGCGCGTTGAAACAATTACACTCGAGTCAACCTATGGGTCAAAAGATGACGTACTCCCTACAAGAAAAGAAGTGGAAGATCGTTTTCTTGAATTAGTTAACGAGACTATAAAACGCGGAGGCAAGATTCTCCTTCCCGAGTTAGGGCTGGGTCACGCGCAAGAAACCGTGCTTCGTGTAGAAGAAGCCGTTCGAACAGGTCTACTCCCTGAAATCCCTGTGTATCTCGACGGTATGTTACGGGATATTAACGCTATCCACACAGCCTATCCTGATTTTCTGAGCGCCTCGGTACGAAATCAAATATTTCAGGATAACAATCCCTTCACATCCCCTATCCTCAAGCACGTAGGCTCGCCTACGGAGCGCAAGGAAGTCATCGAAGGCGGACCGTGCATCATTATCGCAACATCAGGTATGCTTGCCGGAGGAGCGTCTGTTGAATATTTCAAGAACCTCGCGGACAGCCCGAACAACTTGATTATTTTTGGGTCGTACCAAGCCCCGGGCTCGTTAGGGCGCACGGTGCAGGAAGGAGCGACCATGGTGAAAGCGAATGATGAAACGGTAGAAGTCAAAATGCAAGTCGAGACGATGTATGGTCTTTCGGCTCACTCCGGGCGAAACGAATTATTGCAGTATGTAAGTCGCATGAATCCCAAGCCGCGCAGAGTTATTATCAATCACGGAGAAGCGTCGAAATGTTTGGACCTTGCATCTACACTCTATAAACTCAATCGCGTCGAGACCATTGTGCCGCGCAACCTTGAAACGGTGAGATTAAAGTAAGATGAAGTATCAGTGGAAAATCACCAGTATCCTTATCACCATGTTTTTAGTGGCGCAGATTATCGGACTCTACGTTGCACACGTCTATACACCCGAATCCGTACAGGTGCTCAATCAAACGTCAGGCGAACTTGAAAACAAAACGGTGTACGCTATTCCCTATGGGATGGCTCCCCCAGAGGACATCGAGCCTGCCTCTTCAGTCACGTCAATTCTCATCGCGCTCGCAATTGCCGTCTGCCTCATGTTAGTACTCATGCGTCTTAAGGCAGAAATCTTCCTACGGGGATGGTTCTTCCTTGTCGTTATAATCGGTATTGCGCTCGCACTCAACGCTTTCTTTTACGGATTGCCCTATGCATCGCTCGTTTCGCTTATTATTGCGACACCCCTCGCCTACCTCAAAATATTCAAACGAAACATGTATGCACATAATGGCACCGAGCTGTTGATTTACCCCGGCATCGCTTCAGTGTTTATCCCACTGCTTTCCATTCCCTCGGCCATAATTCTCTTGGTACTTATTTCGGCATACGATATGTACGCGGTCTGGCACGCAGGGTTCATGCAAAAAATGGCACGGTACCAAATTGAGACCTTGCGTCTTTTCTCGGGATTTTTCATTCCGTATCTCGGGAAAAAAGAACGCATCGCGTTGCAAAGAGCAAAAACAGCAGGCAATAAAAACAAGAAAGTTCCCGTACACATTGCAATACTCGGCGGAGGCGACATCGTGTTTCCCATCATTATCGCAGGCCTCGTCCTGCAGGCGTGGGGTCTTGTTCCTGCGTTGATTGTAACACTCGGCGCGACACTTGGACTTACGTTCCTCTTCTATATTTCCAAGAAAGGCAAGTTTTATCCCGCCATGCCCTTCATATCCGTAGGGTGTTTTATAGGACTTGCAATTGCGTATATAATCCGCTAATTAGTCAAGCTCTTTTCTAATCAGGTCCATTTCGCCTTGTTCTGCGTTATCGATTGCAGCCCGTATTCGCTGACCATATTCTTTGATCTCCTTCAGAGTAAGCACGACGAGGTCGAGTCCCTTAGTGTAAATGTCTCTAGCAGAGTGTCGTATGGCTCGACGGGAGAGATCTATTCCTGCCATGAGATCCATATAATCTTCGGAAACCATATCGATCGGTCCGCGTCTGCGCACAAGTTCTTGATCCATGAAATCAAGAGCGTAGTCGGATCCGCTTCCAATTGCAGTCCCCTCACGGCGCTCTACGTGTCCGAGCGAGAAACAGGTGTACAAGACAGGAGAACCCTTTTCATTGAGACATGCAATAAGCGCGGAGTTCGAATCGTCAGGTCGTAAAAATCGTCCCTCCGCGCGCGTTAAGTGAATCGCTTCCATATCGGGGAAAAAACCTTCACTCGTAATCTTCTCCAAGTCGAGTTTTCCATTAACAAAATTCTTGACTAAATTCTGTAAGAGAGAGTCATAAATTCCCGCAATCCCTATAACGGATCTTCCGTCTTGAGCAACATACAATTTCTTGTGAGGTGCCTGCACGCGTCTCTTTAAGACGACTTCACCTTTATCATCAAAATTGGTACCCGTCCCCGTCATATCAGAAGCAAGGACTATCGCAGGTGTACCTTTGTGCCTCGTCTCTAATCCTATAATCGTGGTCATGAATCGTACGTCACCAGAACCATATTTAAATCTTTCTTAGTTTATGTCACTCTTTAGGTACAACATGAGAAAGGTTTAAATACCCCTTCCTACGTCACCCGACCATGATAGTAAAACCTGATATGGTCAAAAAGGTCAAAGAATACTTTAACCTGAACATCTATGAAACGAAAGTCTGGCTTGCATTGCTTTCCAAAGGAATTGTAACTGCTGGCGAGACGGCCGAATTGTCAGGTGTGCCTCGCTCTCGCACGTACGACGTGCTCGAGTCGCTCGAAAAGCGCGGATTTGCCATTGTGAAAATTGGAAAACCCGTTAAGTACATCGCGGTTGACCCGAATGCAGTACTCGAGAAAATGAAATCTTCTGTCCTTATTGATGCACAAGACCGCGTTAAATCGCTCGCAACGCTCAGAGAAACCTCCGAATACACGGAACTAGAGCAACTTCATAAAACAGGTATCGCTCCGATTAAATCAGAAGATCTCTCAGGCTTTTTACGTGGACGCGCAAATATTGTTTCAAAATTACGCGAACTCGTTGCAAACGCAGAGAAAGAACTAACGTTATATACCTCTTTAGTTGACTTTGAAAAGAAATCGCGCGTATTGCTCCCTGCACTTGAAAATGCTCAAAAGAAAAACGTAAAGATAAAAATCGTTCTCACGGGAGAAGAAGAAGCTGTTAAGAAGGCCGCATCAAAGACTGGACTTAAAATGCGTCCTGGAGACCATAAAGGCAGATTTTTCATGGCAGATAAGCGCGAAGTACTCTTCATGTTGCATCCGGAAAGCGTTGAAGAAGAGTGCGCCATCTGGTTGAAATCTCCGTTCTTTACCGAATCGCTTGATACATTGTTCGATTATCAATTAAAAAAGACACAGAACTAAAAAATGGAACCTGCTTTTAAATCATCTGCACGAATTGAAAAGGGACCAGAAGGTTCGTTTGATTTTTACGATGATCGAAACGGGAAGATAGGGCGTGCGGTTAAAAACGATCCTCTCTCTTTAGAACGTTTATACAGGAGCCTTCGTGATGCCTATGAGGCAGGGTGTCTAACCGAGGGCAAATACGAACAGTTCGGAAAGATAGTCCGCATGCGATTTGGCTATGAGCCTCCTGCCGAAGAGAGGAAAGAGCTCGAACAAAGAGACAGGGCTCATCGCGAACTCGTCGCACGGTTATGAACCGCTTAAATTGTTTCTACACGCGCTTCCGTAAGACCCATGTTATACATTTGTTCGTGATTGCTCGTTAGTTCGGTAATAGTTTGTTCAAACGTTTTTGCGTTAGTAACGTGCGCAATCAGTCGTCCCCGTTTCACGAATGTTTTAGCATGATGGCGTTTAAATGCCGCGCAAGCTTCTTTCATACGTATCGAAGGACCCCTGCGTTCAATCGTAATTTTTGGCGTATACGAAACAAAGAGTGTTGCGCATTGTTCGCCGGCGTATTCAAATCGATGCTTGTGAATTGAAAAATAAGGCGTTATCTGTTCAAGGAGATAGGACGCAACTTTTTTTAACTTCGTCCCTGCAATATCTCCCGCCTGGCGGTCCGTGTGTAACGCAATACGTCGCACCTCAAAATGTCTTTTGCGAGCTCGACTCGTAAATGTCTTCAGGTCAAACGGTTTTTCAACAAAAAAACTATCTGCGGGACGTGCGAGAAATTTCTTCGCGGCTTTCTGGAACGTTTGAAAGCTTTCATCACTTAGCGCCGCAAGTACGTTGCGTTCTTTGTAGGTAGGGTCAACAAGCACAATCGGACTTTGTCGTTTTGCTTCATTGAGCGAGAGTCGGGCTTCCACGGCCGTGCGATAGTGGTGCGCAGGGTCAAGTACAAGAGGTTCTCGTGCGCGGCTTAGTCCTCGAAGGAAATTTGCAAACGTCTTGTACTGAATAATCAAGCATTCAAGACCATATCCCGAAAATCCTCGGATATAACTTTCGGCACCATAAACCCCATGCGCATGGCAAAACTGTTTGGCAAGCCGCACATCATCAGCCATGCGTCGGTTCAATCGCTTTTTTATATAAGATACATGGAAGTAACTCAAGTCGGTAACATTTTCCGCGCGAACAGGTCGAGGTATGTCGAGCACGGGAATAATCTCAAAAATAACGCGCCCCTCATGACGAAATAATTGAAAATAATCTCGGCTTCCATGAATCTTTTTGAGCACAAGCTGATTTGAAGCAGCAACCATCATAAGGGCTTTCTCAAGCGCAACACGAGATGCTTTTATCTGTTTAATTCGAACAAATACATCAACATCATACCTGCCTTTTTTTACTAGCGTCCCTTTGGCAAAGCTTCCTCCCACAAACACACGCGCTCGCACCTTCGTTTTAACAAGCGCTTTTCGCAACGATATGAGAAACTCCGCATATTCTTTTTTCAGGCCTGCTTGCTCCTGCTCGGAAGGACGTAATAATGAATAGTGTTTGTTGAGCACACGAGCGAGACTCATGCCTGCTAAACGTATACCCCGTTTTTAAACGTCGCTATTTCTTTCGAGAAATCGTGCTGGGAAGTTGTGACCCTAGATCAACAAAATATTTGCCCTCTTCCAGCGTATATACCAGAGGGCGTTCTTTATTGAAAAGATTGTGTAAATCAATCATATACGTCCCAGGCTTTAGTATTTTCACACTCTCAAAGTCTAGAACAATGGGAGCTTCCTCAACGTTTTCAACACCGATTATTTCGCGTACATCGTGTTCTATCTGTTGCTTTTCTTCTTCGGAAAGCACAACGGGCTCGGGCGCACGTTCAATCTTAGCAAGTTTCTCAGGAGTTAAATAGAAAAAGAACTTACTCCCACAACTACATCCGTGGAGTACCTCTCGCGATCCGTCAGGATAGGTTTTGTTACAGTGAACGCATCGATGAGGCATATAAAATGCAACGTCAACGACTTAATAAAGATTTAGCCAAGCAGAACTTCAAGCTTTTTGGGATCTTTTTTAATTTCTTTAACGATAGACGCAGGCCCAATGATTGTAAGCGCATTATGATGGCCCACAAGCGTTTTAGCTATGCCTTTGCGCACCTTCATCATAAATGTTTCATCGCCCAGATCAGGTTCGATGACTGCAAGTTCAATACCCTTAAACGTCTTTACATGGTCCACCATCGCCATCGTATCTTCAATTAGCCTAATCTCTTCCTCAGGTCGCAGTCTCCCTTGAATAATCAACACTTTATTACCCAACACGAGATGCAATATTTTCTTAATGCGGTCGCTAATAGAAAGCTCTCGTATTTCCGAGAATGGAATGATATGTAAGTTCACGCCTTTTATCTTAGCCTCTTTGTGTTTCATAGTCATACTTTTTTCGCAAGCCTGAAGAGCGCCTCGTAGAGCTCATCAATATTAATGCGTTTCTTAACGGAAATACCAACGACGTCGTAATCGGGGAACGCGGATTCAATCTTTTTCACCGACGCGTTTTTGAGGTCAATCTTATTAGCCACAAGCAATACGGGTATTTTTCGCGCAACAAGATTTCCAACAATAGTAAGATTCACTTGCGAATACGGGTTTTCACTCGCATCCATTACCACGATAACTGCATCCATATCATCAAGCCATTTAATGCTTTCAATTATCCCTTGCGTCGCTTCTTTTGCGCGTCGTTTTGCCTCGCCTCTCTTCAACCCAAACCGAAGAAAATCTTCGTAATCTATCTTTGTTGCAATTCCTGGCGTGTCCACAATTTTAAAAACTAATTTTTTGCCCTTATGTTCTACTTCAACTTTCTCTTTGAATTGGATTTGCCGTGTTTCATGAGGGACCTCACTAACTATACCTACCGATTCTCCAGTCCAATCTTGCGAAATAAGATTTGCAAGGCTTGTTTTGCCCGCATTAGGAGGCCCATAAAATCCTATTTTTAGATTATCGCGACGCTTAAACCACCCGCTAAAAAACCGTTTAAGAAAGGCTATCATGGCGATTTAAAATCAGGTCTTTTAATAAACCTTACGTCATTTGAAGCAGGCACGTTATTCCCCTTCGATTTAGCATGTTGAGCAAAGGCGTAGGCGATTTGCTCGTTTGTCCAGCCTGCATGCTTGAGCTTTGCTCGTATATCATGTGACTCCATTCCTGCTCGAGAAGAGGTGGTAATAAAAGCGAGTACATTTGCAAGGTCCTGGCGATGAGCGAACAAACTGCTTTCATAGCGCGTCTTATACCACCAAAGAATAGCTGCCAGTACTATCGCGCCTACAAATACAAGCACGAGAATAACAACGCTTGCTAATCCCCAAGGCCTACAGTCGTTCGGGCAATTTCTCCATGTTTCTCCTGCTTCGCTGTCACACTCCGCATTAAAGTTGCAGGCATAGTCCATTTCATCAAACGTACCCAGTTTTGCAAAAGGAGGGGTTATATAAGCGCCTAGTCGTTCGGGCAAAATCGTGTCAATAATCCCAAACTCAAATATTTCCCCGCCCGTACCGAGCGAGATGCTGGTTGCGGCGGTGCCAACAAGTTTAGCATCGTAACTTCCGGCAAAAGTGAGGTCGTTAGGATGAAGCCCGACAATAAGGGCACTTCCTGATTCAAATGATGCAATCGGCTTTGTTTGTATTTTGAAAAAAGTCGCAAGAGGACGCGCCCCCCCATCATAATATCCCATGACGCTGTTAAAAGAAATATCTGCGTTGTTGTTTTCGATTGCCCACAAACCCAGCGAAGCACGCAGTTCTTCATCCGTTCCTTCTCTCTTTTCTGCCCAGGTGCGCAACGTCTCCATATCCGCATATTCGAGGGCAAGAACAAGCGGCACGGTGCCCGTTACGTGATTTTGTATGCTCGAAGGCATGTCCATTGCCACCATTGCATTCACCGCAAGAGCATAATCGCTGTCGTTTGTAGTATTTGTGGCTCGCGCGACTAAGAGCGCAGCTTCGCGAACGCTCGTGTTAAGAGCATCATATCCAAGTTGTGTTTTGAGAACATCACGCATCCAAACAGAATATCCCGAAAGGTTTGTTACAAGCGCACCCCATCGTTGTTGGACGGTCGTGTTAAGGCTTAGTGCCGCACCGCGAGCATCACCCGAAGTGACCACGAACGTGCGCTTACTTGTGATACCGTCGGCGCGCGTTACATCGACTTCTACGTTAAACGTACCCTGGCGCGTATACCTATAACGTATAGTCTTGCCTGAGGAGGTTTGCATAGCGCTTCCATCTCCAAACGTCCAGCGAATCGAACTAATATTAGAATTTGTTATCACGCTAAATGTCGTAGGCTGTCCAAAGGTCACAAAAAGCGGACCCATATCAAATGAGAATGTAGTCGTAAGATTAATTGTTTTGTCAAAGATTTCTTCATCATCAATATAAATTCTCAAACGGTTACCTCGCGCATTGAGCGGAATCGTAAGGTTTGCTTTACTCATGTCCAGAATAATGCGTGAAGCATCGAATGTTACGCGGCTTTTTTCTATGTTGTATACCTCGAACGACTGGCGCTGTCCAATCGAGCCCGTATAACGTATAGACGGATTTGCAACCGTAATGGTCTGGTCAGATCCAAAAACACGAATGGGGATCACGCAATAGGGTATGCACGCGCCACCATAATACTCAGAAAGATACGAACTCATGTACTCGCTCAAATCAGCCCCCGTCGCACTTTCGAATTCACTCTCATTAACATGAATTCGAGGAGTATCAAACTTCAAGTTCTTTGCAAATACTTCATAGTCCCCAGGATAACTACTACCAAAGTTATTGGTTCCACAAGGCTCATTAGTTTCAACTCGAATTTGGTAATTGGAATTTGACCCCGTCGACATAACACATACAAAATAGTCACGTTGGAATGCAGAACCATAGCGACTAATGCATTCAACCAGTTGTGAAGATTGAGTTAAGTTAGGAAGAATGCACTCTCCGAGCAGGGAACTATCAAGTGCGTGAATGCGCATCTTCAAACCAGCTTTTCCCTGCGTCGCATTGGTTACATTCGCACCAAGCCTAAACGCCGGCGAGACAGGAAGGGTCATGCGCTCACAATATTCCTTACCAGGCTCCATGACAATCTTATCGGCCCCTGCCCGTGCCCGCTCGAAGCACCCGTATCGGGGCTCATAACAGGCCTCGTCAATATAATTTTCACTGGCCACAAAATAGTCACTTTTATTTAGAACATCGATGGCAAGGTCAAGATAACAAGAAGGCTCTGCAATGCTTTGAAAATCAATTTCTGCGTCGTCAACGCGTGTGACGCTTGGGTCCTCAACAATAAAACCAAGTAATGCATTACCTCCTCGAAGATTAAGAGAGTTTACAACCTCTTTACGAACGTACCCTGCACGACAGTTAGCCGTACTGCAGTTGTAATGAGCGCCAACGCTAAACCCATTCGCCGCGATAAAATCGCGAAGAGACATAGTCGTATTATCAAAATTCGTTCGAATAGTAGTATCAAGATTCGTCTTATTGAAGGTAAGCGTAATTGTGCCGCTAATACGTTCGCCCGTGCTATACCTTGTTTTAACAGTGTCATTATGAGTAATGACCTCGGCACTCACACCCTCCACAAAAAAGAATACACATACAACGATTACCAGCCCCAACAATAACCTTCGCATCATGGGCTTTTCTTAAACCACCATACCCAATAGATGGCAAGAATTGCAAGGAGACTTATAATCAATTGCCAAGGCCCGAAAAAGTCGAGCGATATCGACGGCCGACCACACAAAATAGTGCGCGGACCAGTGCCGGCCATACAGGTCGCATTCGCTCCTTGATAGGAAGGTATCGTACACGTCCCTTTAGTAAATTCTGCCTCAACGGTCACCATAGCATATCCGTTAACGCATTCTGTAGGAGCAGATGTTGGAAGATACTTGCACTGGTGAGGCGTACAACTCCCTCCTCCACTGTGACTTCCTTGACTATATTCTTTGGAGAATACGCAATAGTCTCCCGTAATATAATCATCATTATTCCATGTGCATGAACAAGTCACAATGGAACCATTTCGAGCGCGCCCATCCTTACATTCTTGGTCCCATCCCGAATCAGTTTTTCTCAATCGTAACGGGTCATCTTCACACGATTGATTTGATTTGTAATCAAAGCAACGTGTCAGATTCGTGGGAACGCATGCCGCAGGAGTTCCCGAACAACGGAACGTATCAGGACAGCAGTCATCACTATTTCCGGCAAGACCATCATATCCTTTACAGCGATCGTTACCTGCGAGCGTGGACCAAGTTTCTATGATGTCGCCCGTCGTATAGTCATATTCGACCCATGTACGTCCACTATCAACACATTGCCGAGCGTCAAGTAACGTAAAGAATCTATTTGCAAAGAGCTGCATTGAAATACCGCCCACCATGTTTGTGTAATTTAATCGCAGACTCGCCCATTTGTAATCCTCAAGCGTCCCTGAAGGAAGACTGAACTGTTTGGTAATTATAACATTTCCAAGACCATCAGCGGCGGGAGCGCCATCACCATCACTGAACCCCCAGTCAAAGTAAAGCTCGCTGAACCCTTTAGGCGTTCCAACAATATCAAAATAACCAGGCCCACACGGAGAATTTTCAGTCTGATTAGGACAAGCCCCCGCAATACAAGTCACCGTTATCGTAGGGCATGTTCCTTGGCTGTTAAGCGCGTAGCTTTCATTTGCGTTGGTAAGTACCTTTAGCGTATGATTCACAACAAGGGCGTGATGTTCGGGGCGATTGATAAACGCAAACAATCCGGGACTAGAAACGACCACAATTGCAACCTGGTCTTCTGCCCATGCACCTTCGGAATCAGTTGCTCGCAGAGTTATCGTCTTTTGTCCCGGCGATGTGAACGTATAATTAAACGTCGCATTGGAGGTAGTGAATCCATCCTCGCTAATGTTCCACAGATAGGTGAATTGACCTCCTTCTCGGTCATAGCTCGCCTGTTTGAAGGTAATATTGGTGTTGTTATAATAGATGCCCCTATGCGTTGGCGCAGTAATATTGGCTATCGGAGGATAATTCGGACCTTTCGTGACGTTTACATACAGAGTTGCGCTTTCATTTATTTGATCAGCATAGCGTGCTATAAAATAAAACTCCAGAACGTCAGTCCAGACTAACTCCCCCTCAAGTCCCTTGGTAATGTTAGCATCATTAATGAGGTAATCAAGTACGCGCGCTCGTCCATCCGCAAGAGTGAGTACTGTAAAATTAGCTAAAAAGTCTGACGAAGACCCATGTCCTTTAACAAGGTCATCTTCCCAGACCTCTATAACAACCGGAGTATTTCCTGGAAGACTAGTGAACTCTACGAGTTGTACCGTACGATTGACCCATGTTTCCGTTATCTCGTAGGAACCTGCCGCATCTCTCCATGTACCCGTTATAAGTCGTCCCGCCCCACTTGATTCTTCCTTACAACAAATACGGTATCTTCCTAAGCCCGTATACTGACCGGGCAATCCAAGGTGAGCATTTGTTATGGCAGATAACGTCGCCATCTCAACATAAGTTGCTGCGCACGTGCCTGTCGCGACAACGCTTTCACAAAGTAATCCATCAAAGCATACGTCTTGATACCCTGTTGTTGTTCCTTCAGGGAGCTCGGCGTGGGCATTTGTTGTTCCGCTGAGGCGCACCACCACATTGGACTCGGTGCATGTACGCGTCGGAGTGCCGATAAATCGCGTAAAATAATCATCATAACAAATATGTTTTTGATATACTCCCGCGCCATTGTACAATTCTCCGTGCGCATTAGTGTCTGATGAAATCCTAAATATGCGTTGAGTGGTATCTCCAGGGTCAGAGCAAGTATAATCTGCGGCGATTACCACAGAGGCGGAGAAAACAAAAAAAATGAAGGTCATAAACCCAAGAAAAACCAACCCTCTTTGCATAACTCCTGTACTAAAAAGAACTTTATAAAGGTTGTGCGTTGGAGCTAGCCTTTCACGACGGCAAGCGGTTTCACACGTGCAACAAGCTTTCCAAGCCCCAATGCATCACTCACATGTGCAACTTCGTCAATATTCTTGTATACCGCAGGTGCTTCTTCAAGCGCACCTCGTTCGCTTCCGGTTTTGAGGATGACATCATGGCGTGCGAGTTGTTTTTTCACATCAGGCATGCGCAAATGTTTGATGGCATAACTTCGTGAAAGAACTCTTCCTGCTCCATGCGCGGCCGATCCAAACGATATGAGTTCGGCCGTCTTTGTGCCTGCAAGTATGTACGAGTGCGTACCCATGCTTCCCGGGAGAAATATCGGGCATCCCTGCGAGCGATAGCAGGAAGGAATCTCTTTTCGCCCAGGCCCCAAAGAACGCGTTGCACCCTTACGATGTACACAAAGCTCTCTCTTTTTTCCCTCAACTACGTGAGTCTCAAATTTTGCAATGTTGTGGGCAATGTCGTAGAGGAGCGGCATAGCCTCGCGCGGAAAAAACTGTTTGAATACGTTTCTAACATGGTAACTGATGATTTGTCTATTCACAAATGCAAAATTGGCGGCCGCAGCCATGGCAGCACAATAGTCTTTCCCAAGTTTTGAACGTAAGGGCGCACAGGCAAGCTCTCGATCAGGGAGGCGTTCAAATCCATATTCTTTTTCCATAGCCAATATGTAATCCGAAGCAGTCTGGTGTCCGAGTCCTCGCGAGCCACAATGAATCATGACAACGATAGTTCCCTCATGGAGTCCAAACACGCGCGCCGTTACACGGTCGAAGATAGTTTCAACTTCCTGAATTTCAAGGAAATGATTTCCCGAGCCAAGCGTGCCAAGTTGGTTTCTTCCTCGTCCTCGCGCCTTTTGAGAAACCTTTGAAGCATCAGCTCCCTCTATACAACCCCCGTCTTCTGTTTTTTCTGCATCATTTGCAGAGGCATATCCTCGTGCCACCGCCCAACCGACTCCTTTTTCAAGCACCCCGTGCAAATCTTTCTCTGAAAGTTTGAACTCACTCGATTCCCCTAGTCCTGACGGAATCGCTTTGTACAACGCATTGAGGAGCGTAATGCGCTTCGATTTGAACTCTTTGGAAGTAATCTTCGTGGTAAGAATACGTACGCCACAATTGATATCATATCCAACTCCACCAGGCGAGATAATTCCTCTTTCACTATCAAATGCTGCAACTCCTCCGATAGGAAATCCATATCCTTGGTGAATATCGGGCATCGCGAACGAGTATTCTACAATTCCAGGGAGGCTTGCGACATTAGCTACCTGTTTAATGCAAGGGTCCTCGATAGAAGCCAACAGATTTTCCGAGGCGAATATCCGTCCGGGCACATGCATAGTTCCCGAAATAGGCAGTTCATATACATGGTCTGCAACACGAACGAGCGTTTCTTTCATAGAAGAAGTCATGGCGTTCGATTTAATAATGCTCTGATGGGGCGTAAAGGGTCACACATCCAAGACCACTCGAGCTTCCCACCCTCCCTTTTGTTTCTTTAAATACATTTCAGCATACGTGGCTGCTTTTACATGCCTGAACCCCTTCGAGTGCGTAAGACGTATCCCCTCACACGTTGCCCTTAGCTCATTTTTCGCAAGAGTAGCGTGAACATTTGATACCAAGAACCGTTCGCCATCAACAAAAAATATGAGCTCGTCCATGAAACGGTAGAGCAATGAGAGATCATCATCTCCAGAAAGTACAATTGTTCTTTTTTCACAAGGTGAAATTCTTTTTCCTTCAGCCACACAAAGCGAAAAGGCCCGAGCACACTCCTCAAAAAGTTTCGCCTTGGTGGAGGCACGCACAATAAATTGCACATCCGCAGTGTGACTCACAAATCGAACAGTCATGGTTTAACGAGTAACTGTTCTCCATACAAAAAGCCTTACTTTTTTAGGCACAGCTCCTTCTGAAGCCGAATTCTTTTCAAGAGAGCTGCTTATGACTCTCTCTGCGGCATACACGTTGCCCTCGGTAAAGTTGCTTTTTCCACAAGCCTCATCAAGCCCGCATATTCTTGCCTCGAATAAAAGATGTGACTCTGGAATTTTTTCCGCAACTGCCTGGTGAACATAGGGCTCATCGCGCGAGAGGACGGCTTTTCTAAAATCACCCCTCGAAGCAAGTTCGGCAAGAATGTTCTGCGCCCGCTCGTCAAGCGCAAGACTCTCCGATTGTGCTTCACGATTATACAAGAAAAAAAGAACACTTAATATAATGAGGATAGACAGACTAGCTTCAACAATGCGCATCCACCCGTTTCTTTGCATAGTTCCTCAATGCAAATGCGAGTTATAAAGATTACCAAACACGCACATTAATCTCGGCGAAACTAATACGTCCGTCGATTCGTAGTACTTCTACCCGTTCGGTTTGGGAAACAACTTCGAATCCTTCGGGAATTTGACGAGACATACGTATCGCATCTCCGCCATCAATCACTGCTTCAACTGCAAAGTCTACGCGGCGTGGTAAATTAAACGACGTGCGCACTGAGCCGTAGTCTGAATAATAACTTTGGTTAAGCCCTAACAAAAGAGCTTCGCTCACAATATGTTTCTTATCAGAGCTTGAAATAGTATAATTGGAGCCATACTCTAAGAAAGCCACGTTGGGAATGAAGCCTTCTTCGGTAACAAAATTCCCCAATCGTGCATAGAAAAATTCAGAATCATTCCGGGAAACATAGAGTGCTCCGGCCACGTACTTCCCCCGAAGGCGCATACCTGTCGAAGTCTCAACATACACCCCTACTCCGTCAATACTCTCGCGTGAAAGTGGGAAGCTGATGTTCTGAGCTATTGCAAAATCGCTTTCGTTTAAAGAGATACCATACGTCAAAATTTCACGCGTGGTATTATCCATAACTTCATCAACCGCGTAAAAAAGTGAAGAGTCAAGCACACGATCGTTACTGAGAGGATTAAAAAAGTATAAACCGAAGATAAGAAACCCCATAAATAGCACAAATGCAAGAATAACTTCTACGTGACCCATCCCTTTTATCTGCATAGGTGCGTAAATCGCCGAGCGTTTAAATAGCTTACTCGCATTATAATCTATGGACGTACCTGCCTTTGTTGCAGAAATAAAAAGAAAGCCAGAGCTTAGCGGACTCTCTGACGCGTTTGTGCACACCATCGCGAAGAAACATCTAAAGGGAATCCAAATTCCCGCATCGGAACGCGAAAGGAAACTGCTTCTTAAAGAAATACGGGCAGAATTACGTCTTCATACAGGCAGGTTTCACAAAAAAAAGCGTTCCGACTCCACACTTTCCGAATTGGTTGATGCCCACGTCTCCACACACGAGCGAATAGCCCACTATGACTTTCTAAAGAGCCTCATCGCAGAATACGCTCCTAATTCGATTCTTGATCTCGGGTGCGGACTCAATCCCATCTTGCTTGCAAAAAAGGGACAAACCTACTACGCCTGCGACATACATGAAAAAGAAATAAAGATAATCAATGATTTTTTTAAGAAAGAACAGATTAAGGGACATGCATTCGTCGCCGACGTACGTACCTATACACAATTTCCTAAAATAGACCTCTGCCTTATGCTCAAGTTGTTAGACATCATAGACACCAAAGGTCGTGCCAATGCAGAGGCCTTAATAAAAGCGATAAACGCTCGAACACTTATAGTGAGTTTTCCCACACGCAAGTTGTCGGGTAAAAGAATGAATCGTCCGCGTAGAACGTGGTTTGAACATATGCTTGCTCGACTTAGCTATCCATTCCAGATAAAGGAAATCGATAATGAGTTATTCTATCTTGTTACGAAACCTTAAACAGAGGGAACTCCAATAAAGGCATTAGCTCCCGAGGTTATGAGGAACGCCGCAAGAACCATAATGAGCGAGTGTTTCAAACCTCCACGTAAGGTTCCTTCAGAGAGTTTCCCAATTGTAAGTCCCGTAAAGAATCCTTGCACCAAGAGGAGATACAAGAAAGGTCTCGCGAGCGTCTCAGGATCAACCGCCGTTCCTCCCGTGAGGGAAGTACCTTCAAGCGTTTGGCCTGATGCAATCCCTTGCGCTCCCGCAGTCAATGGAAGAATCTTGAATTGCATGATAAGCATGATCCCCACGAATATAAGAAAAATGATATATCCTTGCACGACCAAACTCGAAACCGCGGCCTTCCGTTCGCGTTTAAGCTTTTCAATCTGATAAATAGACTCGGCAGTCGAGTCAAGAATATAATCTATCTCTCCTCCTGCGTTTTCTGCTTCACGAATTAAACTGATTGCGCGCTTGATGACAACGCTGTCAACATCAATGGCGAACGTCTGCAGGGCGCGAGAGGTGGGAATTCCAAGGCCAATCTGATTGGCTAATTTTTTGATATGAGGGCTGAGACTACCAAAATCTTTTGAACTCATATTAGTGATGCTCTTTCCAATAGGCGTGCCTGTCTTAACACTTTCGGCAAGATTTCGGGTAAATTCTAAAAATCGCTCGTTTTTCTCCTGCTCAACTTTACTTTCAATAATGAGTCCAATAAGAAACGGAAGCACCACCACGGCCAGCCCTATGCTCAGTAGGAAGGGGAACATGGACTCTCCCCAGAAGAAACCCATATCCAATCCAAGGATAACAATTGAGGCGATGATTCCAATCCAATGGACTTTTGTGAGTTTCATGTTAGTAGCTCGGTTGTTTCAAAGTGATGACCCAGAGAAATACCACGTTAATAGCTGCGACGACCACCAAAATAAGGGCAGTCATTTGAGTAGGTTGCAATCCTCCTATATTGACACCGGAAACCGAAATCATAATCAGAAGCAAAAGTAAAATCATAGGTGCTGCAATGACCACGCTAATGTATAAGTCCATAAATGTTTCCGCAACCTTAGAGAACTTTTCACGTTCAATTCTATACTGCAGCAATAGGCTTTCGGCTCGCTTTTCAAAAAATGTCTTGAGGTCACCCCCCGAGCTTATCGTGGTGGCAAGACCATTAAACAATTCAGCAAGGCGCGTACTCGGTGTCAATCGTGAAATATTTTTAAGTGCAGTGATGAGGTCATATCCATACACGTTCACTTGATTCAATAGCTTCCGTATCTCCCCGCGTGTGTGTTTATAGTCCCTGCTAAGACCAACGATTTTGAATATTTGAGTAGGCTCGACCCCACTTCCTGCAATCGAACCCATGTGAATAACGACAAAGGGCAGTTCACTATCAATTTGACGCGCAAGTGATTTGCGCTCAATGGCAGGATAGAAATAGAAAAGCCCAAACGTGAGAAGGGGAAGCAAAAGTGTAAACCAAATAGTTTTTCCGAGCAAAACAAAATAACCCTCGCTAACGAGGCTGATAAAGGGAGGTTCAAGCGCAACCCTAACAAACAAAAAGAATATTGTGAGCATTATTCCTGCTACGAGCGCAAGCAGAATACTCAATATCATACTCGACACGTAACTTGCCGTGAGAATATTCAAATTGGCCTTTCGCAAATCAATGTTCAAATTCTTAAAGAGGCCGCGATCAAGCCATTCCGTCGATGTGCGTAAAAAGAATTTATTTGCGGTTTGCACATACGAATTTGGTCGTTTGTACTCTTCTCCTTGTTCCGTTGCTTCCGTGTGATGTTTAAGCTTATGAAGCAATTTTTCACTAATACTCAGTTCAGTAAGATATTTTTCTTTATCTGCAGTTCGCAATGCTATCGGCGTCGGGGTTCCCTGTAAGGTAACGCGTTCCACACCGGTGGGCTTATCCTTGCCAGGCAATTTCTTGACAGCACTTAGTGAAGCAAGCAGAGAGCCTACAGAACGATTAAGCATTTTTATGCGTTCTTGTACAGATAAGACCGCACCGAGTATAATGCGCCGCTCTTCATCCGAAGCACGTTCGGCTCGGTCGATAAGACCCGAAAGTTCGTGAGCCATGGCGAGCTCAGTTGCGATATTATGTTTAATTTCTCCAATCATATCATTCCCTCTATCTTTTTTTGAAGAGAAATCGCTTCTCTTCTTAATATTTCAAAACGTTCTACCGATGTAGTCTGTTCGGCCTGTTCAAGTTGTGTCACGACCGTTTCAAGCGTTTTAAGAAGCTGAGCTAAGAGCAGTACCTCTCTTTTATCCATCAGTTAAAAAAACGTCGGAGCTTTAAATACCTTTCAACTCAAACGACGCCATATGCGCGCAAGACACCCGCAGGGTCCCGATAGTAGTCCATTACGATTTTACGCATCTCTTCGAAATCATAAACGCGTCGTTGAAATAAGTTATAAAGTAGTTTTGCGCGCTTCACAAATTCGTCCTGCAAAACAGGCACACTAATTCCAAATCGTGCCGAAATCTTTTCAAATACCTTGCTTTGTTTTTTATAATAAAACACATCTTGCGCAGGATTCCACACAAAAGGAGTATTGATAAGAGCAGTACCATCTTTTTCAATATTCACAACTTCAACAATCTCCTTCAGGCGACGCGTATGTTTATTGTTAATAAGTGCATGGGTCATAATAGCGACGCAATCAAGTGAGTTGACAAGCGTAGGTGACAAGTTAATGGGGGGCGTCTGAAGACGTCGAATAAGCGTGTCGAGTGAATCGGCGTGGATAGTGCTTATTGACGCGTGCCCCGAAGCCATCCCTTGAAAGAGCACGAATGCTTCTTTTCCTCTAACTTCTCCTACAATTACATAATCAGGGTTTTGACGGAATGAATTTTTGAGAAGGTCAAACAAATCAACTTCTCCAACCTTGCCAATACCTATAGACGTACGCGCCACTGCAGGTAGCCAATTCTCTCGCGGAAGATTAAGCTCTCGCGTATCCTCAATCGAGATAACGCGTGCATCGGGAGGGATAAAGAACGCAATGGCGTTGAGAAGCGTCGTCTTTCCCGAAGAAGTGCCTCCCGAAATCATAAGGTTTCCTTTGTATTGTAATAGGAGCCAGAAATAAGCAAGTATTTCGGGGCTAAGCGTATTCATGGCAAGGAGCTGGGTAGGTGTCCACGGAACTTTGGTGAACTTACGAATGGTAAATGTCGGTCCTCGCGAAGTGACGTCTTTCGTGTACGTTGCATTGACTCTGCTTCCGTCCCCCAGTGTCCCATCGAGAAGAGGCTGTGCGTAGGAGATGTAACGCCCGCAACGTTGAGCAAGCTTCTCAACGAAGCTCGCAAGTGCGTCAATATCCTCAAATCTAATATTGGTTCGTAAATTCCGATATACGCGGTGCACGAGATAGACAGGAGTATTTGCCCCATTGCACTCTATGTCTTCAATGAAGTAGTCTTTCATAAGCGGGTCAATTTGGTTGTACCCAATGAAATCGCGATACAGATAATAGAACAATTTTTCGTAACTCTCTTCAGATAGTTTAATATTCATTTCTCCAATTAAGAGCCGTGCAGTTTTGTCAATATATTCAATCATCTTATCTAATGTCTTTTCAACGACGACGTTAAGATTAACCAGTTCAATCATAGCATCTTCAATCAGGGAAAGCGCCTTCTTCTCATCGGGTTTGAGGAGAGGTTCTTCAAGTTCGTAAACAAGCTCTCCACTTTTGGCCTCCCAATAGATATGGACGTTAGCGTAAGGCGCAACAAGCGAATAGCGCACGTCAACACGCGTCTTGTCATCAAGGCGTGGAAGTGCAGGAATAGGCGGATTTAAGTTAACACGGATCACCATCGTTATCGTCGTAAAGAACGCAGGTTTTTATTTAAACCTATGCTCCTGAGGAAATGTCTCGCACTTCTATTACTGCGTGCGTCGCAGTCTGATTGGAAACAAAACCGGTATGTGAAAATGAAAATCGATAGGGTGTGGACGCAGCCCCAAAACGAAGCAGCTCAGCATTGTTTGTATAATTAATGTCAATGTCATAACTGAGTGCAAGCCGAATCGTATATTTGGTCGCCTGTTTGCTCGTAAGCACGTTAATTCGCCCAATATCTACCAGCGTGTCGGGCTCGGAATAGGCTCCATGCGCGTCTTCAAGCACATAGACGATTTGATCACCCGTTGCATTAAAATAGAGAGTGCCTTGCTTAAGCCTAAATTCAACAACGCGGGTATTCCCCGGGGCTTGAAGCACTTCGTTTATTCTTGCATCAATTATATTCAATGAATTGATGGTTTGCTCGATGACGGCGCGATCGCGGTATTCAGTTATCTTGGGGGTGACAAGCGCAAGCACAAGCCCAATTAAACTTAATCCAATAAGCGTGTAGACTACTGTTTCAACCCATACCTGGCCGTTTCGCGCCATGGTTAATGTTTAGTAAGCCCCGCAACAATCCCGGGATCGGCGCACTCGGCAACGGTAATCGTCGCTCGAGTATCACATACATCTCCTGACTTCAAGACAGGCGCAAGCTCAACACGCTCGTATGCACCATTCGCTACATACGTGCGCACGCCCCCCTTGAAAGGTACCTCGAGCGCCGTTCCAAAATCTCCATTGAGCATACGGATAGTGTCAAGTGAAGTGCCGTTCTCAACAGTCTTAGTATCTCCACGCCCCGATGCGGTGAATGTCACTTTGAACGCGAGCGCTTGATCGGTGTCCATGCGCACTGAAAATCCCGTTCGTCCAACCGTTCGTCCACTATCGTTATATGCGTAACAGTTGTAAAGTGAATCTCCATCAAACTTTACCTTATCAAGGACTTCAAAACACTCTTTGCTGTTTTTGAAACTATCATTCACAAAAGGAATAACGAATGCCGCAAGGATACCTACGGCAACTAACGTCAAAACAACCAAAAGCACCGTCGCAATAATCGGACTCACCCCTCTTCTTGTAAACATCTCTCTTATAATCATGAACGCTTTTTATACCTTTCGCGTTTAAAGCAAGGTCACGCCTTGCCCCGTGCGATCGGGGCATATAAATGCCTCATTACCGCTATCCCCCCGTCGACCAAGCAAAATAGGAACTACCGTTAATTCGGAAATTCCCGTCAAATCAAGGGTCGCAAGTGATATGCGCAATGACGCCCCTGGTTCGACCGGCGTCGGGGGCAACTCCTCAATAAGTGTTTCTCCTTCTCCAAGCACACGTACCACAAATCCATAAATGGGAATATCTGCTCGATTATTTATTTCAAGCGTGTAACTTCCCGATTCAGGAACTACGTCTGCTTCAAAGTTAAGACTATCACACGAACGCTCAATCGGCTCGCCACGTTTGTGTACGCCTTCTTGCACAAACCCCTGTGCCCAAATAAATACGATCCCCGCAAGCGCAATTACAATCGCAATAAGCAACGTCGTCGCAACAACGGGACTCACACCTCGTTTGAATAAAAAATTTGTTTTCATGTTAAGGATTAGCAACGCACGTTCCTGACCAAGTACACTGGTCGGTGCAGTACTCGGTACCCGTTTGCGAACCACTGTCTCCAATACCCGAACCAGACCCCGTAGCTTCGCCCGTAATGGCCCCATGGCCACTCCCGCCAGAATCATCTACCGTACATGTGCGACTGTTACCATCACATTCTTCCGTGCCCTCTACGATATCATTTCCGCAGGTCTGTCCCCCGCCCGTCGTACAACCCGAGGTATCAAACCCGCTACATCCTGCCAAACATCCGAGCGTTCCACCCGTGTATCCCAGACCAAGTGTCGTGCAACTCTCTCCGCCCACGTCGTTGCCATCACATGCTTCGCCTCCATTTTTAGTTCCATCTCCACAATACAGCGAAGAGCTACACGTTTGATACCCCAAACAGTTTCCTGCACAATCTTGTGTACCTAAATAACCATCGTCTGTCGTACAAAAGAGCGAACCGCCATCGCAAGCTTCTGGGCCATTGGGCGTTCCATCCCCACAATATCCTCCTTGCATAGCTTCTACATTACAACTTTGACTGCAGTAGTTGCATGAACTTCCGTAATCGGGCGTGCACGAACCTCCCATACTAATATCGGGCTCACATTCTTCCCCCGAATCGGGTTGGTAATATCCATTCAAACACGAAGGATTGCGTTCCGTTGTCCACATAACATCGCTCTGTATCAAGATATCAGGATAGTCGGCAACATGCGCAATAAAGTAATACTCCGCGCGTCCTCCAAAGATATCGCACATGAATTGGACTCCATCGCAGTCCCATTGTGCAACGAGGGGAACATCCACAAAGGAAGCTCCTTGTCCGAATGTCGCACCATATTGTCCCACTTGGTCATCGCCTATAAAGTCATCCTCATACACGGTGACGACAATAGTTGGAGAACTGTCCATGCGAACACCCTCAACATGTGCAGATACGCTATCCCCTTCAGAGCCCGATAATTGCGACCATGCACCTCCGGTCAAATCAGATGTCTGGCACGACATACAATCACTGGAGCATATTCCGGGCTCCCCACTCCCTTGGTCGCTTCCTTGACCAATAGCATTACCAGTCATACCTCCCCCACCGGTTTGATCAGTGCCTCCAGTCGTACACGCACCACCATCAACGGTAGGGTCACATACTTCTTCACCCCCAATCGTTCCATCCCCACAATAGCCACATCCTGCCAAATCAATTTGACAACTGCCGGTACACGTTAGGGAACCTCCTCCCGGGAATCCCATCGAGGCGCACGTCGCACCACCAAAGAGCAAACCATCACATTGTTCACCCCATTCAGAATTAATCGTTCCATCCCCACACGAATCGCAGGTCAGCTGGAATGTCGCGCTACAATCTGCATTGCAGAACGTCTGTGAACCGCCGTATTGTGTGCAACTTGTTTCACTCACTTCGTTTCCATCATCACACACCTCGCTTCCTTCTCGAAGGTTGTTTCCGCATTGTTCTATAACGCCTTGACAGCTTACGGTATTAAATCGGCAGGCAACTAAATCGCCTGTTCCTCGCGCGTTACAGGTCAATGTTCCCCCCGTATATCCAAGGCTCACACACGTCTGTCCATTCAAGTTTGTACTGTCACATTGTTCGCCATCACTCGCATCCACAATCTCATCTCCACACGCGCGCACTTTCAGTTCATCCGCATCAACCTCGGGACTCGTGTACGTAGATCCGCCTTGGACAAGAATCTTAAAGTAGTATTCAGGAGGATTCGTTTGACTTCCCGCCTTATCACTCCCCCAAATTGTTTCGTGCCACGTTTGTACAAAATCCCTCGTACCTTGACTTACGACCTTGCTCGCAGGCCCCGGAGTAACTTCAACGTCGGTGCCGTCTACATCATGCTCCCATACTTGGAACGAGAGTGTTTTAGCGCCGCACGTCTGCAACAACGCTTCTACAGTAACGGGGTATCCTTCTCGCACGCTTGTCAAGCCCCATGCAAGATTAGTGACTGAGCAACTTTCCACGGTGCACGTCGATGAACACCCGTCATCATTTTCGTTGTTCCCATCATCGCATGCTTCCGTTGCAGAATTAATCGTTCCATCCCCACAATATCCGCACGCATCGGTATTGATTTCACACTCATGAGCTTCGCCTTCAGGCACGCAACTTACCGTCCCTGATGTATAAGGCGGCGTATGACTATAACCCGTACATGCTCGCTCATCATCGGGAATAGTTCCATCACATTCTTCCGTGCCCTCGCGGGCACCATCACCACACACGGCGCTCGCACCACCCAAACAAGCAACCATCTCGGTTTCAACTGCAGGGTTGATACACTCGTTCGTAATCGTAATATCCTTTCTCGCTTCAGCAAAACATCCCTTGCCCCCTGTGAGGATGGGGGCAATAAACAATCGTTCATTGTCGCCTCGAGAAACGTACGTGCGTACGTCTTCTGGTGCAGGCACGCTTAACGGTAGCGCAAACTCACTGCCTAACAAACAAAGTGCATCATACGTTTTTCCATTGGTGACCTCATACGACTGCGTCGTACCGTCCTGTCCAAATCCCACCTGAAATCCTTCAATAACCCCCTCGTTATCAGTCAACCTAACCGAAAATGATGTAAGTGACCCATCAGGCGCATCGGGCATTCGACAACTGTAACCCACATCAACAAATTGAATGTTATTCAACGCTTCCAAACATGAGGCGTCCACACTTTGCACCTGTTGAATCGTGTAATATGCAACGATGCTACCTGAAACGAGGACCGCGACTACCAGAAAAACCGTACCCACAATTGGCTCAATCCCTTTTTTATTCACGAGCACCATAGCAAACTGTTCTTTTTATACCTTATGTGCAAACCACCGTCGTACTCACGATGGCTTTGGAACAAAGAATACGACTACGGTTTATGGTTTGCAAACCTTGGCTTGCAATCATTAACGGCTCCACTTCTACTTCACGCTCACCCGCACCAAGCGTATAATTAAAAGTAGCCGACCACGATTCTCCAGGGGCAAGTGGCTTGGATAAATAAGCATCTGGACCCGTATTAAAATAAATTTGACAGTAAGGTGCGTGCTGTTCGGGCCCCGGGCAATTAATGATTTGTTTATAGACGCGGCTCACATTTCCCATCTTAATGTAAGACCCATTTAGACTAAACAACCCTTTGTTCTGCAGCGTGATGGAAAACATTTCTCCCGAGCAATTCAGTTCCGTTATAGCAAGACTCACATCGTCGGGACATTGCGGTTGGTTGCGGGGCAGTTGAAATTTCAAATAGGCGTATACTGCAGCAGCCATTCCAATCGCAAGCACAATAAGAAGGACATAACCGAGCACAGTGCTCTCACCGCGTTTAACCTGTTGCAACAAACGCTTCATCGTTATTCTCCTTGATAATTACAAAAAAGAAATTCTGTCCCTCGAGTAGCACAAAGGGGTATGTTACGCCTTCGATAGTTACCGTGACCGTTTCACCAGAAACGCTCACGTTTGCAACCGAGCCGGTTATCTGTTGAATGGGAATGACTGTTGCGCCGCCTCCCATGTCAACACCGACTGAGCCGAGTGCTCGGTTCGAGAAATACAGTCCCTCGAGTTCACGTTTGTTTCCAAATAAGAACAACACCTTCTCCTGCGCAATATAATCTGCATATTTGACCAAGAATTCACGCATAAGGTCATTCGTACTCACTTCCTGATAATAATAGGTTCCATAGTCAAGCACGCGTTTCGTCTCAAAATCAATCTCCTCAGAAAGCCCATAGAATGCTTTATCTTCAGCGCTTCCTCGAGCAGAGTTAATAACCGAAGTCAGTCCAAATAGCAGGCTTGAAGCAATCAACGCCGCAATAAGAAAAAACTGCCCTCTTGTATTCATGACCTACTAACGTCGACGATGTTTTTAAAGGTTCACTCGACTTTCTTTTCCAAAAGGCGCATAACCAACAATAACCCCTTTCGTCCTTTTTTCTCACACGCAGCGTAGATATAATCGCCCTCTCCAAATCGAGCGGTAATTTCGCTCTCAAGCTCTTCCGCAGTCTTGGGACTAGTAACTCCATCGGATGAACTCTTGGTGTCTTGAATAAACCCCTTTGTATCGTACGTTCCCCACGGGTAATCGCGATTGCGTTCGCTTAGAGTCTTAGGTTCGATGATTCTGTTGTAAGCGTTAATGCCTGCATATTTGACCTGTTCTATGCGACCCATAGTATTCCTTTCCAGGGAGTATTATAAGAATTTCTATAGTGTAGACGGGGAGATTGCTCAGCACGTATTACGCCGTGACCTTCAGCGCTTCTCGATTCTGCGACCCGGTAAGCACCGTTGCTCCTCCTTAGGGCTGCTCCGATCAAGGTCTGACCCATTTCGAAGAAGTACGATCGAACCGGACAGAACGTCAACGTTACGTTGAAGACGTCGTGACCGTTTCATCACGCACTCCTTTACGCTCGCCATGAAGCCCGTTTGCGTACAGCAGGGGGCTAGCCCGCCAGCGCGTCTACATCAAAAACAGACGGACAGAGGTTTATAAAACTGTCTATAAGAATTACAACCGCTTTCGATTTCGCGGAGAATCAAGACGAGGAGGCTTGTACGGCATCAATTCCTCTTCAGCTTCTTGTTCGCCTTCAAGCTCCACTTGGTGTTTAATCTGGTCAAGTTCATTTTCATCGCTAATAAATTCGTCAGGCAATCGAGACCGAGAAGGCATTACGGCCCAGACCACAAACAATACAATCAAAAAGAATGCGAGCACAGCCGTGTTAACCAAAAGAAGCGTTATCAACTCCATGCAAAAAAGGACAAAATGTCCTATTTAACGATTGTTGTGCCGCACTACATTTCCGTGAGTACGGGAATTCCCAATAGATGTAACGCATTCTCAAGCGTGTACGTAAAGGCCCGTACTAAAGAAATACGGAATCCTTCGTGATCCGAACCAACCACGGGGCAGCCGTGATAAAATTCATTGAACGTCTGTGCAAGCGTGTACGCATAGTGTGCAATCGTACTCGGATCATGCATCTTCGCAGCTCGTAGAACAGCATCAGGGAATGTCGCAAGTTCATTGATAAGTGCTCGTTCACTCGATTCGAGACGCGTCGGGGCATTCGTTTCTTTCTTTTTTATTGTTTTGCGTAGGATACTTTGTGCGCGGGCATAACTGTACAAGAGATACGGTCCCGTATCCCCTTCAAAACGCAACGCTTCTTCTTTGTCAAACACGATTACTTTGTTCAAATCCTGTTTAAGCATAGTATATTTCATGGCAGCAAGCGCAATAACTCCTGCGCGACGTTCCACTTCCACATGTGAAAGTTTCGCGTCACGCTTACGAATTTCTTTTCGTGCCTGTTCAATTAATTCTTCTCTAAACATCGAATAGAGGACATTGTCTCCCGTTCGAGAAGACATTTTTCCTGTAGGCAATCGTACAAGACTCACGGGTAAATAGACGCATTGAGCCGCCTGCTTGAATTTCATAAGCTCAAGCGCTTTGAACAATTGATAAATATGTTGTCGTTGTTCAGAACCTACAACGTACATAGCCTGTTCTATTTTGAACGTGTTAAACTTGCGTTCGGCAAGTGCAATATCCTTTGCAGAATATAGTACGGTACCATCGCTACGCAAGAGCACCCATATTCCCAAGTCAGGAGACCCGTGATGTTCAAAATCAATAATCGTAGCCCCCTCAGAGATTTCTGCAATCTTCTTGGTAACAAGCTCGTGCGCAATCGCTTTACCTCGTTTCTCAACGTCGCTTTCAAAAAAATACTGGTCGAATCGCGTTTCAAGCTGCTTGTAAATCATTTCAAGAGAGTCGAGACAGACTTTTCGTGTCTTCTTCCACAAACTCGCCAGGCGTTTATCCTTCCCGATTTCTAATGCCCTATTTATGTCTTCAACTTCTTTTTCGTACGTAGGCGTTTCAGCAAGTCGTTTGACGGCTTCAACATAAATGCGGGCAAACCAAGCTTCATCTTTTTTGATGACTTCATTCTTGTGGAAATTGGTGTAACACCATAACCACTTAGCAACGTGCATTCCGGTATCTCCTTGATAGTTGGCACGCACAACACGGTTCCCTGTAAACGTTAAAATGCGTGCTAAGCTTTCTCCGATTGAGGTTCCTCGAATATGCCCTACATGGAAGGCTTTATGGGTATTCGCTTGGGAAAATTCTATCATTATTTTTGAGGAGTTCCCTTTATGGGCGCCGTATTTTTGTTTGGTCTTAAGAATATTATGCAGGGTTTTTTTTGCAAGTAACCCGTCGTTCATAAAAAAGTTAATATACGGTCCGACTGCCTCGACACGTGCAACCTCTTTAGAAAGATTAATGGTCTTTGCAATTTCTTGCGCAATCACAACAGGGTTTTTTTTCAAACGCGAAGCAAGCACAAAACAGGGGAAAGCGTAGTCTCCTCGTTCACGTTCCTTGGGAACTTCAATAACCGAGAGTAATTCTTCTTTAGACAAGCCCGTAACTATAAGTGCCTTAGCGACAGTATCTTTCATAGCTCGTCTATTTCACAATAATTAATAAAGCTATCCGAGGCAAGATTTGTATTTCGCAAGTCCCCGATACTTCCAGGCCAGAGAAGATGACTCTGTATGCATGACAATCCCAAGTGCTCCATCTCCGCGCGCCTTCGCAAACGCGGCACAGGGCCCATACTGGCCCATCGTTGCAAGGTAGGTTTCAGGAATACGGAGCGTAATATCGGGATTAGAGGGTACGCCTGCACTCATAGACCCCTTTCGAAGGGTGTACTCCTCATCGCCAATGTAGGCCGCAATAACGCCTTCTTCAGGAATGTCTTGTATTAGGTTAGTTTGTGAAAGTACCTGTGCAACGTTGCTTTGGGTAATTTCTCGAGGAGTCCATCCTGCGCTCGTCGTCCCTATAATGTCAAGATATGCAAGCAAACCATACGTTGCAATTCCCAAAACGACAAGAAATCCAATCGCCACGAGCAATATAATCTTCTTTTTTTGGTTCACACGTCTACCAAAACCTACTCCTTTAAAAACCTCCTGATAGTTAGAAAAGTACGCCTCCGTAGCTCAGCGGTTAGAGTACGAGTTTCGTAAGCTGTGGTTCAGAAGAACCGAAGTTCGAATGAACTCGGGGTCACGGGTTCAAATCCCGTCGGAGGCTTATTTCTTTTTATTTGGTATGCCCACAACTTCTCGTTTAACCCACTCTTCGCCTTCGCGAATTTGGTTGCGTACTTCTCGTAACAACCTCTGAGCCCAAAGAAAATGACAGGCAAGCAACGTGAGCCCTAACAAAATGGAAATCCATCCAGGCCCCGGCAACACAAGCAACGCAATCCCCACAATAAGTAAAATAAACCCTGTAACAATTCCGAGGTATATGAGGGCTTGATGAATCAAACGCATACGAACAGAGAGGCGCGGAGTTTATTAGGGTTGTGCTTCCAGAACTTCAGGAACTCCCCCATGATCAAGCACGATACTCACTGCGCTTGCGGGATCTCCCGAGGGTTTGTTTCTTTGGTAAAACCCATGAAGCGAGCGAAAATCGTTGTCTGCTGTAAGAATCGTAGCAGGTGTTTGTTGTCCAATCGCGAGCGCGAGCAAATAAATTTCTCGATCAACATCCGGGTGTCCCGTTCGAGATAGATATGCTCTATTAACGGGCCTGACGATTATTTCTCGGACTCTCCCCGCAAGATCTGCAGAATCTTGGTTCTTCTGATAATGAGCTACTCGTAAATGCGCTTGCGGGCGGTGATATCTTTTCTCGGAAGGTTTTCTACCAAGTCTACTTCCAAGTTTCGTCTCAAAACGTTGTGGATACAGGGTGCTTGGTGCAACAAACGCTTCCGTTGAAAAGACGGCAAATAAATCTCGTTCGATTTTGAGCGCGCCAATACATCCCTTTAACTGTTTAACCGCACCATCACAAATTTCTTCATCAGGTACATGATCAATCGCGTATTCAATAACAGCAGGCTCTCCTTCAGGGCCCCCCCATCTATCTGCAAGAGCTTCAAGCGGGTCACCTGCAAATCGCTCAAGTCGTGTAATGCCCCGAGAAAATTCAGCAATCATGGCCCGTGGAAACGAAATATGTCTTCGGGAACCATCGTTATTATCTGCGACGATTTCAGGAGCATGCCCTTCGTGGAACGAGCGTTCAAGATACCATGCTTCGGAATAATTGAGCGGAACGCCATCGCGTTGTACGCGTCTTCGAACAAATCCATTGAGGAAGGAATTATCAACCAGTATAACTCCCTCCCGAGAATAAAGTTGGGAGAGCTCTTGCTGATAGGTTCGCGCAAGATCTTTCACAATAACTTGATTAATTAGGCTCATGGAGCAGGGGCACTGCAGAAAATAGGTTCTTAAAGGTATCTTTTGCGTGAGCTGTAAACTTAACGGCACCTAATCGGCACATTTTTAAGTTTCACTTTTCTTATTCTAGCATGGCTAACACTATTACTGATAGATTACAAGAAATGGGTATGCTCAAATTTGCACCTAAAGAAAAGACAGAAGAAGAGAAGCAGTGGGAAATACAGGTAAAGAGCAAAGAACTATATTCAAAAGCACTTAGAGAATTGACAGAAGAATATCCAGAGAAATTTGGAGAGACTATAAACTTTATTCCTGTTGTTGAGGGAGAGACCATAACTCTAACAGGAAACTTTGATATTATGAAAAATGAAGTTTATCATAAAGAATTAGAGTATAACGGAGAGAAAAAGACTTACAAGGTTATTCTTATAAAGAATTAAAATTTTCGGGCACCAACACGCTTAAATACTTAGGGCACCTAAATTTTTTATATGAAAATCATAAAGACTTTTGATAAAAAAGTAGGAGATACGGAATATTATAAATATCGGGCTCCATTGCCTAAGAAAGTAGCCGAAGATTCTGGACTAATAAACAAAGAACTAAAAATAACCACTAAAAATAACAAAATCCTGATTGAAGAAGATAAAGACAAGAAGGAATAAGTTTATATTTATTAAACGTACTTTATTCTAATGGGAGTTTCACTTAGCGTATTCAAAATAAAAGATTTTAAAAAAGAAAGATTTATTGGAGAAAAGGAAGTAACAACCTTAAATGGGCAACTCACCTTTAAAGATTTAGAAATTTTGGATGAATTGGGAAGTGCCAAATCTACCTTAAAATTAAAAAGTTATGACAAAGAAAAAGAAATTGCGAATTATGAAGCACTTCATTTTTCTGAAACAATCAAGAACCCTGTAAGAGTTTTCTTTATTGAGGATTATTCAGATATACAAGAGGAAGGTTTAGACATACAACCCGTAAGAATAGAAAGAGGAAGCAAGATTTTAGAAAATGGTTACCAAGAAGTGTTTAAATTTGAGGTTATAATTGATTTTAAGACGGAAGAAATATTTGTTTTTACTAAGAAAAATGTTGCTTTGTCTTTTATGAAAAGATTAAGGCATAGTAAAAATCTTGATTTTGAATTAATGGAATTTGACTTATCTAAAATTGATGAAATAACAGAATTGGATAATGTTTGGGGGTTATGGGAAGATGGGACAGGAAGATGTAAGAAAAGGGCATATTTTGGAACCGAGGTTCATAAGGAAGAAGGTGTTGAAGTTAAAAATATAACTTCTTATAATGTTGTTTATGTTTATGAAGAAAATAGTATTGGATTGATTATTTGTAGGGAATGTAGAATAAGCAGTAACTCCGCTACCCTAACCAATACAGATTTATTTAAGATTTATCAAACTCTTAAAAGAGAATTGAGAAAAAATGGAGCAATTAAAGAAACTTCTCAATAATATAATTAATTGATTCCTTTGTGTCTGATTTTAAATTTACTTTATTCAAACTAATTTCTACTTCAGATTTATAGGTTTCATCCGAGAAACTAACATTATATTTTTTTATCTTTAATCCTTTAGGAGTCCATAAGTTCATATCATCCCATTTATAGGGGAGAGTAAATACTAAATGACAAGTTAGAAATTCTGAAAGGGTTTTATCTTTTTCAAATTCTATTATTTTTCCTAATAATTCATTTAATTTTTCTTTTAAATCTTTGATTCCACAACCAATTTTATCTAGCTCTATAAAAAGTGTTTTTTGAGGAGTAAGAATTAAATTAAGAGATACGGACTTATATTGTAATTTTATCTTAGTATTAGTTTTTTTATCTACTTTGAAATATTTATCATTTCTTAATCTTTCTTTGAATTTTTCAAAAATTATATCAAAATCTTTATCAATCTTATATTCTAAAGATAAAGTTGCCTCTGTCCCGCTATTTTTTAATACTGAAATTCTTTTCCTTATTCTATTAACAACATGGAATTTGTTTTCAATAAGGGCAACAATTATAGTAGTAATTCCAAGACCAGAAAGAAAACCAGTTATAAAATCTGGATTAATCATTTTCAATAACCTCTTTTTTCATGTCTGAGAATATAATATTATAACAATAAGTAGAAGTTTTGGTACCCATACTCTTAGCTCTAGTTTCTATGATTTTATAAAGTTTTTCTGAAACTGTGATTTTTATTTGTTTTTGCATAGTCCTTATTTAAGCACCAATTATATACATATAAGTGAGTATTTAAGGACTTATAAACTTATCTACTGCGTCTTAGGGCACCGAAAGGTTTATATAGTTCGGGCACCTAAGTACTCTATGAAAGAAATAAAATGTAAACACTGCAAAAGCACCAACACCTACAAGAAGGGATTTAGACAAACAGAGAATAGGGGAAAAATCCAAAAGCATTACTGTAAAAACTGCAAAAGAATGTTCACAGAAGACTTAGGGTTTTACAGAATGAGGCACAGCGAAACAATAATCACTATGTCTGTTGATATGTATATCTCTAATCTCTCAAGTAGAAAAATGAAAAATCAGTTAAGTAGACACTTTAATCTAAAAGTTACCCATATGACTATTTTAGATTGGGTTAGAAGATTTACATTAAAGGTAAGCAAGTTTGTAGAGAGATTAGGTTATAATATGGGGAATAGCTTTTATGCTGATGAAACCTTAATAGATTGCGAAGGTAGGAACGATAGATTTTGGTGTTGTCTTGATTGGGATACTAGAATGATTACAGGAACACATTATAGTTTATCTGCTAATCCAACCCAAGCTATGAAATTCTTGAATAAAGCGATAAGTAAAGGAAAACCTAAGTTTATCCAGACTGATGGTGGAGTGTTTTATCCTAAGGCTTTCAAAAAGATGTTTTACTCTAATAAGATTGGTGGCTTAACAATAGAACATAAAATACAAAATTACCAAAAAACTAGAATACATAATTACAAAATAGAAACTGTCTTTATGAAAATTAAAGATAGAGTAGATGACTTTAGAGGGCTTAAAGCTCTGTGGTCTGCTCCCATAATGATGATGGCTATAACAATTCAACATAATTTTATAGAAGCTCACACTACAATAGATGATGTGCCTTGTGAAAGAGCAGGTGCAAATCTTCTACTAGGAGAAAATAGGTGGTTAGATTTAATTAAATTATCAGTACAAAACAATTAAAAATATGACAAGATATAACATTTTCATGAAAGAAGAGGGAAATCTAACTGATTTTGAAAATAGAATATCTCTCGTTGATGTTTTAAATGGGTTAAATAAGCTACCAGACAATTCCATAGACTTGGTTTTTGCTGACCCTCCATATAATATAGGTAAAAAATTCGGAGAGGGAAAGGAGAACGGGGATAAAATGGCTAAAGAAGAATATATAGAATGGTGTAAAAAATGGATAGATGAATGTATGAGAGTTTTGAAACCAACAGGAACTTTTTATTTCATGGGTGCAACTCAATTCATCAATTATTTAGATTCATATGTAAGCAATAAATATTCAGTTATATCTAGAATAGTATGGTACTATGACAGTTCGGGCGTTCAAGCTAAAAAGTATTTTGGTTCTCTTTATGAACCAATTATAATGGTTGTTAAAGATAAAAATAATTACAAATTCAATGCCGAAAATGTAATGGTTGAAGCCAAAACTGGTTCTAAGAGGAAATTAATTGATTATAGAAAAACACCGCCACAACCATATAATACTAAGAAGGTTATGGGTAATGTATGGGAGATTCCCAGAGTTCGCTATTTAATGGATGAGTATGAGAATCACCCAACACAAAAACCAGAAGAGCTTATGAGAAGAATGATTGTCGCCTCTACAAATGAAGGAGATATAGTTCTTGACCCCTTTTCTGGTAGTTTTACAACTTGTGCAGTAGCTAAGAAATTAAATAGAAAATTTATTGGGTTTGATATTGAAGAAAAATATATTAAAATGGGATTAAGGAGACTTGGGATTGCAGAGACATTTAACGGGGAGAGATTAGTCAAGATAAAAGAAAAAAAGACCAACAATAAATCAAAGAAAAGTCACATTACTAACTCACAATCTCAGCTTACCTAATATTAAATTCTACTTTATAATATAATATTAGACTATCCAGTAATTCTCTGGTTTTATTATTTTCTATAACTTTTTCCAACCTTTCTATCAAGATAGGTATTGAAATAATTTCCTCTATCGCTTCCTCATATTTTTTCAAAGTTTTATTATCATATTCATCTTTAGCCCTTTCCAAAATAATCCTTTTAAGTTCGTTTACTTTCTTAGTAGATTTTATAACAAAAGTTATAGGAAATCTGTTAATTTTATCTATGTCTAAAAAGTATTTTTTAAAATCAAGGACTTCAGTAACTTGGAAGAACCTACCTATTGGACGCATTACAAAATCAATTCCTCCATCATTGGCGTTTGTTCTACCTGTTTTGTATAAATTCAAATTTTTCAAAGCATAATATTCTCTTAAGACGCAAAAAGAGACTATCTCAAATATTCTTGCGTCAATATTTGGTAATAATTGAGATTTTACAAGTTCAATAATCTTATCTTTATCATAGTTATTTTTAAGTTCAATACAATTCTCAAAGAAAGTATTAAATTTAGTCGTTCTAAGAACAGAGTATTGATTGATAATTTCAATAACAGTTTTAGCCAGATTATATTTTTTAGAATGGACTTCTACAAACAATAAATTCTCATTAATCCAATATCTTTTACTAGCCAAATCCCTCTTTATTGGGACTTCTCTTGATTTTTGAAAAAACTTTCTAAATTCATCATTACATCTATTGTTTAGTGCATGATTTTGTAGCTTTTCACCATAGGGTAATTGTCTTTGTCTTTTGAATATAGTTGAAAACTCTGCTCCCTTGTAATTTGCATATTTACCATTCTTATCAAATTCTTTATTTTGGTAATCTTCTACTAGAACATAAATAGCATAAAGATTACCAAAATTAGCCCTAGATTTTGAGTCGCTTTCTACCGAGCTAGTCTTAATGGCTAGATATTGTAAGAGCAAGGATTTATTAAAAATTTCTTCTGAATCACTACCAACTACCTTTTTTATTACTTCCATAAAAAATGGACTTATTTTTACTCTACCCATAGAAAGATAAGCTAAATATCACTTAAATAGGTGACGTTTACTTTACAGCTCACTTTTGCGGCGCGTACGAATACGTCGTACATCAAAGAAGAACTTGATGGCGAGGATACATAACCCGAGCGCGATGGTAGCCCATCCAGGCCCCGGCAACACAAGCAACGCAATTCCCACAAAAATAAGCACAATACATCCCAAGTACATAATCATCCCCGCCGTTTTCTCACGAGGAGAAAGCTTTTTCCAACCAACAGGCACATCGGTTTTTACGGGCTCAAAAACACCATTCCTCAAACCGTAGAAGGTATGTAGGGTGCGCATGATAAGCAAACTAATTGCGTATGCAATGATGAATCCTCGCGTTCGGCCAAACCCAAGATTCATGAGCAGGTAATGTAGTCCTGCAGACGCGATAAATCCTACAGCGGTGAGAACCCACCGTTGTGATTGCAATTTCATAAGGTCTTTTGCAAGGTGAGGTGAAAATGACCATGCTCCTGAGCGAACATGATATAGCACCACATGAAGCCCCGCGAATACTAAAAAATCGATGAGCCCATCAACAACATATGAAAAAAGAACGACTGCCCACTGCGCCCGAATGAAATAATTCGTCGTATACACAATTTGCGCAGAAATAATCAATGAAACAATCCCCGAAATAATTGCATTCAGGTTAATGTGGAAAATACGCGAGCGCGCATAGACACTAAGGGGATGCATACCCTTCGAAAAGAATTAGTTATTTAAATATAACACAACAATCCTTAAATAAGCATGCTTCTGAAATCATACATGGCAATTGATGAAAAGAGAATAAAGATGGCGATTATTGCAGGCGCATCGCATGCAGTCGCATACATGCGTAAACATCGCATGGCTGACGAAGATGAAGTCATTCGCCACGTTTCGCAAAGTGCACACGAAATTCTAGAACGGATTGACGATCCGCTTTAACCATAGTTTTTTATAGCTCATTCTTTCATTTCAGATAGGCGGGGATGCCGGAGTGGTCTAACGGACAGGACTTAAGATGTCGCGCGTTCACAAGAACGCGTTAAGCGATTGGATGTCATGAGACATCCTGCGGCTTAGTGCCTTCGGAGGTTCGAATCCTCCTCCCCGCATACATCATAACGAGGATTCGTTCGAATACTTCACCTTCGAAAGAAGTGAAGTTCCCGCGGACATCAGTCTGCGAGGACCTCCTCCCCGCTATCATTCATGAGCCATCACTAATTTTTGAACTTACTCAATAGGTCCGAATAATTTTATGTAATTCTTCTCAATCTGCTTCTCCACGTCCTCAAGCGACAAGTCTTTAATTTTTGCAATCATCTCGTAACTCGCAAGCACGTTTGCCGGCTCATTGGGAAATTCTTTGCGCGGGTGCAGGTACGGCGAGTCGGTTTCACACAAGAGTTGTTCAATCGGGGTTTGTCGTATAAGGCTCTGAAAGTGTTCGCTATTTTTAACCGAGGTCGGTATAGACAGATACCATCCGTTCTTGACAATGGCCTCCGCAAGTGCAAGTTTTCCCGAGAAACAATGCATAAGTACTTTTTTCGCGCGTGCACGTTCAAGTTGCGTAACTGCTTGCAATTCAGCCTTGCGTGAGTGCACAATAAGCGGTTTATCGAGTTCAATCGCAAGGGAAATAAGTTCGCCAAACGCCCACTGCTGTTTCTTAAAATCATGTGCTTCTTTCAAATCAAGCCCAACTTCCCCTATAGCAACAATCTTGCTCTTCTGCTTTCGTATAAAATCAATTTCTTTTTCAATGGCCCTTTCGGTCATCTTTTCAAGGTCTTCAGGGTAAAGTCCCAAAGCGGCCTTCACCGAAACAAATTCGGTTGCATAATCAAGTGCAAGCCGATTGGACGTCGTGTTAACTCCCTGCGTGACTATACAGAGCACGTTATTCGCTTCAGCACGCGCTATCGCATCCGCTACATCATGCAATAAATTCAAATGACAATGCACATCGATGAACATGGTCTTTCGAGAAAAACACGGCTTAAATAGTTACTTCTTTCTCTTGTACTTATTGTCGTACATCTTCTGACCGATTGCAACATCTTTCAGGGCAGCCGCACGATTCATAATCTCAAGTACTTTCACGTGTTTGCCCTGTAGCTCCTTGTATCTTTCGAAAAAGTTTACAAGCTCTTTGAGGATATGGTGCGGGACGTCTTTGATATCCTTAAACTCGATATAACGGGGGTCTTTGTCATAGACTGCGATGACTTTATCATCTTTTTCATCACCGTCGACCATACGTATGACGCCGATGATACGTGCATTTACCAACGTGAGAGGATACACGGGCCTATGCGTAATGACGATGATATCAAGCGGGTCTCCATCGTACCATAATGTACGCGGCACGAATCCATAATCTCCAGGATAATGTGCCGCAGAATAGAGAAATCGGTCAAGTCGTAACATACCCGTTTCCTTATCAAGCTCGTACTTTATGTGCGAGTCTTTAGGGATTTCAATGATTGCATGAACTACATCGGGAGCGTTATCGCCCACGTCAACGTCGTGCCAGGGGTTAAAGGTAGTCATACGCAGCAAAAGAAAAGAGAGTTTAAAAAGCTACGCGTTTTTTTACCGACGATGAAGTCATTCAACGAACGTTGTTACGCTCTTCTTAAAAAAGTGCCCAAGGGCAAAGTGACAACCTACAAGGCGCTTGCACGCGCGTTGCACACCAAGGCCTATCGTGCCGTTGGCAATGCCATGAACAAAAATCCCTACGCACCCGAAGTTCCTTGTCATAGAGTAATTAATACAAACGGTTCGTTGGGGGGCTTTGCGTCGGGCATAGAAGAAAAGAAACGTTTGCTTGCAGAAGAAGGCATAGAAATTAACGATAACAAAATAGACCTTCGCCTATACGGTCACGCATTTGACTAGTTTTTTATACTAGCAAACATTATGTATAAAATGCACAAACTGAAGTACCCCAAATTAATTCTTCTTGTCCTGACGTTTGTCCTCGCGTACGAGTTGTTTATTTTTCTCAATACAAGTCGATTTACCACGTTAATTTCTTCGTGGGGATACCTCGGCACATTCATTGCGGGCATCTTGTTTTCATACGGATTTACCGCCGCCCCCGCAACCGCCCTTTTTCTTGTGCTTGGGCATCAACAAACATGGTGGATCGCATCCATCATCGGCGCACTTGGTTCGGTATGTGGGAACCTGCTCGTGTTTAACGTCATTCGATATTCGGTCGACGATGAACTTAAAAGACTCGAACGGACGAAATCGGTGCGTCAGTTCGAACGAGCAGTCCCTCGCAGACTTAAACATTTTCTTGTGCCCGTACTTGCAGGATTCATCATGGCCTCCCCGCTTCCTGATGAAGCAGCCATGTCTTTATTTGCCCTTGCGCGCCACATCTCCCATATAGAACTAATACTCGTCTCGTTTGTGCTTCACTTCTTCGGCATCGCCGCACTCATTGGTCTAAGCAGTAGTATATAACGGGTCTAAGACAGAAACAATCAAACGAAACCTCTGTTCGCAATTAAAACTTAACCTTGCTCAATGGAGTAAACTGTCCCCACGCAAGTTCAAACATTTGTCCCAATGACTTGGCAAGATAATCGCTCACAAGCCATGCAGCGATATCATAGTTCGGGTGTACTGTTTTGTCATCAAGCAACATGAACATCAATTGTCTTTCATCAATAACTGCAAATCTCCCTTGTGCCTTGGGCATGGAACGTACCTCTGCAACCCGTGCGAGTTCTTTCGCAATTTTATAGTTTTCAGGCGTGATCGGCGCAGCTACGCGAACATTAACTCCGCGCTTCTTCGCACGTTCAATCGCAGGCAACAAAGACTCCATTTTACGATTAAGACCTTCAGCAGTTGTCACGAGAATAGCATTTTTCTCAGCGTTTTTAATAATCATGTCAAGATGGTTATACATATTTTGACGCCCCTTGATGCTTCCGGAAAGGTCCGAGGGCTCAACAAATTTAATTCCATTAGTGAATAACATTGATAACTCCGAAAGGACGTCATCTCCTTTAAGTTCTTCTAGTCGTTTAGACTTTTCTTGGGCCTCCACAACAAGGTTCTTCTTCACGCGTTCAACAACTTCTTCAGGCTTGAGGGCAATAAATTTTATGGGCTTCCCTAATTTCATAATCAAGAAGCCTTTTTTCTCAAGAGATTCTAGAATATCATAGGTTCGGCTTCGAGGAACATCCGAAATGTTACTCAACTCGCCCGCAGTCGAAACGCCCCGAGACAAGCAAGCGGTCCACACCTTAACCTCATACAAGTTCAAATCAAAAATCTTTCGGAGACGGCTTAAAAATTCTTCTTTAACAATCATTGTATAGTGATAATATACTGAGAATAACGTGCTTTACTATTTAAATGTTTTCCAGCGTTTTAAAACGAAATGCCGACGGATTCCGTCTTTACATTAAACGTCTCTTGCACTTTGCCTTCGAGCAATAGGTGTATGGAAGAAGCGCCCGTCTTAGCCGCTATCGCTTTTTTGTGCTGCTCAAGCAGAGTTAAGAGCGTTTTGCTTACAACTAGCGTCAAACGGATAGTGTCTTTCTTCGTCAATCCTCGTTTTTTTCGCTCAGCCTGAACACGGCGCATGACTTCTCTTGAATAACCTTCACCTTCAAGCTCGGGAGTCATAGTCGTATCATAATTAACGGAAATGGTTTCGCTTTTTTTGAATATCACCTTCTTAACATTGAGCTGTTGTTTAGTAATAATCGAAAAAGTTGCAGGAAGTTTATCAATCGAAGTTATTTCTACAGAAGCAAGGGGCCATTTGAGTCCAATCTTAATCTTATCACGCTCGGCAAGCCCCGCTTCGATTGCGCTCTTGAGTATCGAAAACTGTTTTTCTAATCGGGCATCACACTCGGTCTTTTTAAAATCAGGAAACGCGCTTAGATGGATCGATTGTTCTGTTTTTTTATCTGTTATCGTAAGCTGTTGCCAGAGAGATTCCGTTAAAAAAGGCGTGGCGGGTGCAAGCAACTGCAAAATTCCCACTAGCATGCGCTCAAGAATAGGTTTTACTTCCCCCGCACGGTCACGTATCATCTGCACATAGGTTCTGCTTACATCATTAATAACAAAATTTTCAATGGCATCAAGCGCGGCATAAAATTTGTAATCGTTGTACGCGCGAAAAACATCGCTAACGACAGTGTTATAACGAGAAAGAATCCATCGATCTTCAAGTTCTATTTTGTGCGATTCCTTATTAATCTGACTTACGAATGTCTTAAGATTAGTAAGCACCGTAAAAAATTTGTGAATCTCAGAAAACTCTTTCTCGTTATAAGCAAAATCTTCTCCGCGTGAAAACTTAACAAGGTAGTATCGTAAATAATCGCGCCCATACTTCTCGATGATTTCTGCAGGAGATACCACATTTCCAACCGATTTTGACATTTTCCGCTTACTTATGTCGAGTACGAGTCCATGCACTGATATAGATTTATAGGGTTTTTTACCAAATCCCAACGTAGAAAGGATGAGTTGCGAGTTCCACCACCCTCTAAACTGGTCAGGCCCCTCAATATTAAGGTCTGCAGGCCAATATCGTTTGAACCCTTTTTCTTCAGAGGGATACCCCAAAGCGGCCCAACTACTTGCACCAGAGTCGAACCATACGTCAAACACGCTTGTAACCCGCTTCATTACTCCGCCGCACGAACACGTCCACGAAACACGGTCGATACCCGGTTTGTGCAGGTCTATTTGTTTTATCTTCGCTTTTTTCTTTAAAGCGTCGATACTACCCAGTACCTCAGTCGTATCACACGAGGCGCACTGCCATATTGGAAGAGGGGTGCCCCAATATCGCTCTCTCGAGATGGGCCAATCCGAAATGCCTTCAAGCCACGCTTTCATGCGTGCTTGCGCGTAGCGAGGAAGCCAATTGACCTGCTCGTTTTCGGAAATCAACCGTGCATGAATCTGTGAAATGTTAAGGAACCATTGGGGAAGTGAAACCATAAGCAACGGCGTTTTACATCGCCAGCAGAGGGGATAATCGTGACTATAACTATGTTCAAATACCAAAAATCCGCCTGTTGTAAGGTCGCCCACAATCTGTGCATCTATCTCTCGAGCTTTGCCCCCTGCATAGTCTCCGGTTTCAGGACCCAAGATGCCATCAACACCAACGGGGCAAATGATATCAAGGCCATTATGGTGCCCCACATCATAATCTTCTTTACCATGACCCGGTGCGCAGTGCACAAGTCCGGTTCCATCAGACACGGTTACGTATCGTGGCGCAGATACCACGCGATATCCTTTTTTTACTTCAATGCGCGTGTGTCGTGAAACGGGGTTTTCATATGTCCACCCGACAAGATCGGCACCCTTCCATGTTGTAACTAACGTATAACCCATTTCAAATTCTTGCATACGTTGCGGTACGAGGTCCTGCGCTATAATCCAATGCTCTCCTGCACTCGTTTTAATTTCATTATAGGAAATGTCGGGATGCACCATAACGCCTGTGTTCGCAGGGAGCGTCCACGGCGTTGTCGTCCAAATAATCAGAAACGTGTTTTTTCGATTCTTGACCGGAAATTTGACGTACACGGCGCGATCTTTCTGCACACCATACTCAATTTCGTTAAATGCAACGGCCGTAGCACACCGAGGACATACGTGCACAGGGTACGCACCTTTATAGAGCAGTTTTTTTTCGTACGCCTTTTTCAAAACAGCCCATATAGACTCAATGTATTCATCAGAAAGCGTAATATATGGGTTATCCCAATCCATCCAGACGCCTAAATTTTTGAACTCTTCGTTCATAACGCCGATATATTGCGTTGCATATTCGCGACATTTCTTAATAAACGCTTCAACACCATACGCTTCTATATCTTGTTTTGATCGTGAACCAATTTCCTTTTCAACTTGCAGCTCAATAGGGAGCCCATGAGTATCGTATCCGGGTCGATCGAAAACATCACGCCCTTGCATACGTTGCGAACGTATGGCCACATCTTTGAGCACCTTGTTAAGGGCAGTACCCATATGAATGTGGCCTGTTGCATACGGAGGACCATCCATAAGGTAAAACGGTTTTCCATGCGCACACTTTTTCTTCACCTTCTGGTATATATGTTCTTTCTCCCAGAACGCAAGAACATCCTTTTCGGAAACAAGCGGTGGCATATCGTAAACCCGAGTGCGTTCCTTTTATACCTTACTCTCCCATGCGCCGCGAACACGGGTCCATCGACGTCGATAACTCAGGAATAATGCAATCCCCGAACAGGCAAATATCGCTCCCGATCCTTGAGCAATCGCCTCTTGTTCGAACACGAGCGAAAGCACCATTGCCAAAACACTCACTCCCATAAGAGCCATAAACCATGGTCTTCCGAGCACCAACTCATCGCGCCCCAGCCAGGCAAGGTACACTCCTAAAGGAATCACTCCTGCCATGAACAGCAAGGCGCTGTCGACAGACCATGCCACAAAAAACAGAGTTGCAATCGTAGCTACAAGAGCCCCAATAAACAGGGCAGAATATTCTTTAGCCACAATAAGCACAATCGCAGTCACAAAAAAAACGCCACCCAATAGATAAAGTGTAAACATATTAATCGAATAGAAAATCCTTCTCGTTCGATTCTTCCGCCTCGGGAAGCAAATCTTTGCTCGAAACAATGCCCACAACAACCCTCTCTTTTAACAAAGGTATGAAATTAATTCTGTTCTTCTTGAGAATTTTTATGACTTGTGCAGGAGAATCATCTATATCTGCAAAAATAATGGAAGTGGTCATGATCTCAGAGACAAACTCTTTATGGCCAAAATGTTTCACTAAATCTTCTTTAGTAACTATTCCTTCAATTTTGTTCGGTTTCCCGACCAAGGCCCCCAAACTATTTGTCTTTGTTAACAGCTTCGCAACGTCCTCTAATTTTTCCTTGGAAGAAACAAACACGGGTTTTCTCATCACGTCTTTCAGACTCATAAGCCCGAGAAAAACGTCCTCTTATTTAAAAGTGCCTATCGTCCACGTCCACGACCGAACGAACCTCGAGAACCATATCGTCCGCTACTACGCCCACTGCCTCGACGCGAATCAAACGGTCTGCCACGCCCACCGCCCCTAAATGAGCTCCTGCGTTCTATGCGCAGTTGAATGGGCTCGAGTTCAGGCACGGGAGTCTGTTCTATCTTGAGCGTGTCATCTCGTAAAACCATCCTAAAGTTATCATAATCTCGGTCAGACACCAAGCTCAAGGCCTTGCCTTCACTACCTGCACGCGCAGTGCGTCCAATGCGATGAATGTATTCTTTGCTGTTGGGGGGAAGGTCATAATTATACACATGTGAAACGCCCTTGATGTCAAGTCCCCGCGCGGCAACATCAGTGCACACAAGTACATAGAACTCATTGGTTCGAAATATCTCCATAATTCGGTTGCGTCGAGATTGAGTAAGCCCCCCATGGATTGCGAGCGCTTGAACACCATTTGCCTTCAAATGCGTAGCTACAAAGTCAGCATTATGGCGAGTATTGCAAAAGACCATCACCAATCCGCGCTTTTCTTGTTTAAGCAGATGCACTAACAGTGAAAATTTCAAGTGCTTTGGAACATCATAAAACGTCTGAACCAATTTACTGGGGTCTACACGCTCGCCTGCAGAAACTTCCGAAGGAGATTTCATGTAGCGTTGTGCGATATGCGCAATATCGGGCGATATGGTCGCCGAGAACAAAAGGGTCTGTCTATCGCGAGGGCATGCTTCAATAATGTGCGTAACGTCTTCGATAAATCCCATGTCCAGCATACGGTCCGCCTCATCAAGGATTAATACTTTTATTTTAGAAAGTCTGAAGCTTCCGCGCTCGAGATGATCTAAAATACGCCCGGGTGTTCCAACAACAATATCTGCGCGTTCAAGCGCATCTATCTGCGGAGCCATGCCCACACCACCGTAAATAATCGCCGTGTGAAGTTTCGTATGGCGTGCGAATTTTTGTAAAGACACCCCCACCTGCTCGGCGAGCTCTCGCGTAGGGGCCAATATAAGGGATTGTATTCCTTCTCCATGACGAAGGTTTTCAATGAGTCCTGCGCCAAATGCAAGCGTTTTACCCGACCCTGTTGCGGAACATCCGATAACATCTTTGCCCGCAAGCCCGAGGGGAATTGTTTTCTCCTGAATGTCGGTGGGTTCATGGATGTGCAACTGACTCAATGTGCGCAAAAACGCTTCACTCAATCCTAAATCGCTAAAGGAAACCATATCGTATATTCGACATAAAAATGCGCAAAAGTACCTTTTTATAGTTAACTAATGAACGCCCATCTCTTTTGCTCGCTTTCTATGCGCGGCAAGTGAATCAATACTCCAAAAAGTAGCTCCCTGCAAGAAAAGAAAGAACGTCGCTGCTGCGAGTCCAAAATCTCGAACGCCTAAGGGCGTAAATCCTATGCTCACTGTGATTCCTAAAAGATGGAGTGACAGCACAAGAGCTGAAAACCTTGTATATAATCCGATAAGCAGGAACGTTCCTAGTGTTAATTCAAGAAGCCCATTGAACACAACGATATTTGCCGAAGTGATTGCTACGCTGGTCAAAAAAGAGGGAACAAACCCTGTCCAATTATCAGGAGCATACACTTGTTGGAACCCAAAGTACAGAAAGACGAACGCCATAGCTATTCGCAAAAATACGGGTGCGTAGAAGGGTAATGGTTTCATGTTAGTTTCCCAAGGGCCCCTTCACATCAAAGTCCCCTATAAACGTGGCCACTTTTACAAGAAGTCCGGCTTTGCTTGTGCCGTGTTGTCGCGTGAATGCCTGCTCAAACTCACTCGCGCTACCACAATAACGAGCAATTGCGTTTGTACCGCCCGGATGTCGATCGAGGTACGAGGTCATATCGTACACTTTTCCTTTATACGCAATCCAGCAATCACTTGCACTCGCGTGTTGAGCCAAGGTAGCAATAGGAATCAGCGTCGACTCGGTTGTACCTCCCGTACCCGAAGAGGACTGGTTCGCAGACGCAGTAGTAGTGGCGGTAGCGTTTTCTATTCGAAGAAGGCTATCAGAGGTATCAGAGGTTCCTTGATACACGCGAACTAAAAAGCTGAATCCGAACACCAATAAAATAATAAGTCCTGCAAGAATAATCTTCAAATTCATACAAAAACGAAAGACAATTCCCTTATAAACATTATGAACAAACAGGAAACTAGTTAAATGATCGCGCTTTTCATTAATATGCGAAAAGGAACTTCGCGTTGGCTTTATTGGACGCCAAGAATCATTTCAATCGTGTTTATTCTATTTTTAGCGCTGTTCTCCCTTGATGTTATAACTCCCGAAGCAACCTTTTGGCAAATACTCGGAGGACTCGTTATGCACAACATCCCCGTGTTCATTTTAATCATCGTGCTTGTCGTTGCATGGAAACGCGAATATGTGGGTGCGATTGCATTCGCACTTGCAGGGCTGCTTTACCTCCTTCTCATGCTCATAAGCGCGATTAGAAATCCCCTCGAGTGGTATGCCCTCTCCTATTCGGTTATCATTGCAGGACCCGCATTTGGTATCGCCATGCTCTTTTATCTTAACTGGAAAAAGAAGAACCGTTAAAGGAGTCTCGTGCGTTTCTCTCGTGTATGGCTGACAATACGCTCAATGCGTTTGTGCTGCGTCTCTACTTGTTTTGCACGAGCAAGCCAACGCAGGTAGGTTCGCCTTACAGAAGGTGAAAATGCCTGAAATTGTTTTAGAAGTCCTTCTTGTTCTAACGCCCGCTTCAACGAGGAGGGAATCTGAGGGTTTTTGGGGATTCCATGGTCATGCGTGGGTTTTGAAAGCCCTTCCTTATATCGTCGTATACCTTCAGGAGCCATCTTGCCTTCGGAGAGTAATTGCTTAGCATAGCGCAACGTGTTGTCACTCCATTTACTCGTGTCGGTTCGTCGAGCGAATCGCCGAACATACGTGTCCTCATCAATACGTTTAAGGATAGTGTCAATCCATCCAAAACAAATCGCATCATGCATTGCTTCCTGATGAGAAAGAGAAGGTCTGCCGGTATGTTTCTTGTATACAAGAAGTTCAACGCGTGTCTCTTTCAGATGATTATCAGAAAGCCATAGTCTCCATGCATCCCGCGTGTTAGCTTCAATACGCTTCATTTCTAAAAAAAGAAAAAGACCTACATAAAACTATCTTTAGTTTGCAGATTCGTCAGAATCCTCGGAGTCATCTGACGCGTCAGACTCAACGGAGTTTTCTGATTCTGTATCATCGCTTTCAAGAACGTCTTCGGATTCGTTATCACCGACCATTTCCAAGTCTGCGAGGGTAAGGAGTATTTTATCCAGTTTTGCATTAATCTGTTTGAGTTGGTCAAGGGATACGTTTGATTGCGGCCCCGTTCTTTCGGAAGTTCGCGGTCTAAACGACGGGCGTGCATCGCCGTCAGGCCTAAAGCATTCACTGCAAAAGACAGGTTTCGTACCAGTTGGCCGAAAAGGAACTTGACAATGTTTTCCACACTTACTACACTCTGCATCGTGCATCTGTGGTCGTCCTCGGTCCGCATTTCGATCGCGGTTAAATCTACTTCTGCTCTCAAAGCTACTTGGTCGACCACCAAATCTGCGACCTTCTCGATTATCTCGTCCAAAATCTCTCATAGAGAATCAGACAGAAGTGCTCTTATAAAGGTATGTATGGGTCTAAACAGCACCGAGGTAGTTGAGCACGTCTGCAGGCAGGGCACGTAATCTTTGCTTTTTCATCCTATCCGTTACTCTCTCGTTATTTAAAATTTTCTTAGATTATGGCGTTTAACCAAAAAAACTAGCGTAGACCAATAAGGAAATAAAAAATACAAGCGTTATGAGGACAAGCATCCCAATCGTATGCCCAAGCAGAGAAATAGCCTCTTTCTTTTTTCCATCAACATATAACATGGCCGGCTTCCCAAACACCAAAAACCCTGTGATGGCAGCAGAGCAAACAAACAACAAAAGCATAGCCATGGGGATAAGTATAGTCTCCTTTGACCCTTGAAAAACCTGCAGAGAAAAAATAAATGTTACTATTAGGGCGATATAGGCTGCCGTTCCCACAGAATCAATAAGTGCCCGTTTTAGTAAGGGATTCATGTCAAAGAATAGCGTTCGTCTTTTTAAACGATTGGAAAGATAAGTACGCCCGGACCAAACCCGGCTCACTTTTGCATAATCCGTGGGACTCTATTGATTAGGTACTTCTGTATGTTTCGCGAGTTTTATAAATCTTGTCGATAAGCAAGTGACCAACGGAAGATTTATATACCGGTAAGATATTCTTACCTTCATGGAAATAGAACTTACAAAAATAAGTAGTAAGGGACAAATAGTCATACCCTTAGATGTGAGAAGAAAACTTGCTCTTAAGGATGGAGAAACATTTGCAGTTTCTACTGAAGATGATTTAATTGTATTGAAAAAGGTAAAAAACCCTATGGAAGCAGATGATTTGCGTACTCTTAAAGAGATAAAAGAGGCGTGGAAAGAGATTGCCAAAGGAAAATATCGAAAGATGAACAAAGAAGATTTCCTCAAGGAAATTGATACATGGTAAATGGTAGAATATATCTTTACAGAAAAATTTGAGAAGGAATTTAGAAAAGCAGACAATTCTATTAAAGAAAAAGCACGAAAGCAAATAAAAAAGATACTTGAAGACCCAGAAACCGGAAAACCATTACGATACGATCTAAAAAGCGAGAGAACTGTTTATGTTAAACCCTTTAGAATAATCTACTCGTTCTCGAATAACACAATCTACTTCCTACGATTTGAACATCGTGGCGAAGTTTACGAGTAAGAATCGGCAATTCTATATTGGCTAATCTGCAGGAAGGCACTAACTAGATTGTGTTATGAGAAAAGCAAAAACTGATGTCCTTCTTCAACTTGAGGAATTTTTCCAGTTAAGTAAGTTTTGACGGTTTCCCAAAATCCTTTCGGTTTTCTTTCATTCAATATTCGACCCACATAGTCTTCTCCGTGTCTTCGCGTGAGCGCAACAACCGCTCCTCTCGCTTCGAAAGCTGGATGGTTATCACTTAAAGCTAGAAGTCGTTCGTTTTCATGAAAAGGTTTAGTTTTTTGTTGAGCAATGTAAAACTCAATTCTTGCTTCTAAAACATCTGATGACACAGAACTAAGTCTATCCGCTCTTGCTTGAACTTTCAGAGCATTATGGAACTCAAACGAGTAACCGAATCCACTTATCATATAAAATCCTCTAAGACCAGCTTTTTAAGCCTTTCTAGAGTGCCCTCATTTAATCTGATTTTATCGAAGCCCCATGAAAAATGCAAAAGTGTAATACGCCCGGACCAGGATTTGAACCTGGGAAACGCTTGCGCGTAACGAGATTAGCAATCTCGCGCCGTAACCGCTGGGCCATCCGGGCACGACTGTCCGAGATAAAAGTCGTTTATAAGTGTTGCCCTTGAAACAATCTGCCAAAAAGTAAGCGCATTCATCGTTTCGCCTTCTTTTCAGCACGAATTATCATTTCTTTCTTAAGGCCCAAAAATACACCGCCTTCTTTACCTCCGACATACGTCGATTCACCAGGCTTGATGATATCGTTCAACGCGCTAAGTTCAACGTCAATATGAGTAATCTGTGCACGCGATTTACCTTTCAGATGAATATACACATCAGCCGTGCCGATTTTCAGTTTGCCCTCGCCTGGCCCGCTCATGGAATAAGCCTCTGCTTAATAAGACTCTCACGAACGATTTCAAATATTTTTTGATGACCTTCATTGTTCAAATGTACTCCATCGGGAAACATCTTCTGATACCTCAACATCTTCTTGATCGGGGTGTAAATATCAATAAATGGAGTCTTTTCTCTTGCACAAATCTGAGCAACGCGCGCATCGTACTGCTCAATGTATTTTTCTTTATACGAGCAGTCTTTCAACCAAGGAATCGGGTCAACACGCGACTCGTCAATAGGTTTGCTACTAAAGAAAATCACATGATTCGTATAGGTTTTGGCGATCTTGATAATCTTCCGAACATTCTCACCATAGGTATCAATAGAAACATGAAACTTTTTCGTTTTATTGTTAAATATTGCATCGTTCGTTCCGACTGAGACAAGTATAATGACCTCTTCGCCTTCGTCTTTGAGTTCTAAACGTCGCTCTGTTTCGAATGTAATGCGTTTCAGAATTCCTTCCGATGTATCTCCCGAAATTCCCAAATTGTAAACCATATAATACAGACTAGCGTCTTTCAATTGTTTCTCATCAAGATAATGTCTGAAACGTTGTACCCACCCTCCTTCTAAATCCCAAGCCCCATAGGTAATACTTGTGCCAAAGACAAGAATAATCGTCATTGGCCTACGCAAGAGAACAGGATTAAAATACCTTTACATCCAATAGCCAATAATCGCACCCTGTATCAGGAGTGCAACAAGCCAATGCGTCGCATTAATCAAAAAAAGAGTGATTGATTTACCTTCCCACAACACCGAGCCCAGTGTAATAGTGGCGACGAATCCAAGCCAGACCCAAAAGCCCATCGAAATACCGCCAAGTACACCAATAGCACCACTCAACGAAACAAGAAACGCAAGCATCCATGCCATAACAATTTGTGCGATGAGCCCCACAATCATCGAAACGACCATAGAATTATTTTTTGATGCGCCCGCTTTAGAACGCTTCATTTCGCGCGCCCATACACCCCCGAACAGAACGGAAGAATACCAGAACCATCCTGCCATAAAGCTCACAATGGCAGCAACAATAACCGGAAGTATAGAAACACTAAATGCAAACCCCATTCATGTACCAGAGGTTCGCTCTTTAAAAACCTGTCGAAGGAATGTTTAAAAGCCCTACGTGATGACAATATACATAGCGGGGTAGAGCAGCCTGGAGTGCTCGTCGGGCCCATAACCCGGAGGTCGTGCGGTTCAAATCCCACCCCCGCTACTCTAATTCCCATGATTAGAAAAGCCACAGAAGTCGATTTCTCGAGCATATATGATTTGCATGTGGAAATGATACAAAAATTGCTTACCCTCAATCCCAAAAGATTCGAATTAAAGAAAAATGAGCGAGAAACATTCAAGTCTTATTTTGCAGAATATCTGAAAGATCCGCGAAAATGCATATACGTATCGGAAAGAGACGGGCTTGTGATAGGGTACGGATCTGCAAGAATAGAAAGAAGCGTTAGCTTTGAAAAATATCCTGAACACGGATGGGTGTCAGAGGTTTCCGTAAGAGAAGATTTTCAGAACAGGGGCATCGGAGGCGAGTTAATGGACGCGATTCTTGCCTTTTTCAAGAGCCATAATCTCGTCGCAACTTATTTTTTAGTTGAAACAAATAATCTGCAGAGTATAAGGGCATGGGAGAAAAAAGGGTTTGTGAAGGAGCTTGTTTGCTTCCACAAGGAGATGTCATGAAACGTGTCTTCATCATACACGGCTGGGGCGGTTCACCACAAGAACGCATGATTGCGTCGATAGCACATCATCTTGAACTGCGTGGGCTCGAGGTACACGTGCTTACCATGCCCCACACGAACGAGCCTACTATTTCTGAGTGGGTTGCGCATCTTGTCGCCGAAGTTGGTACTATCGACAAAGACACGTTTTTTGTAGGTCACAGCATTGGTTGTCAGACAATTCTCCGTTTTCTTGAAAAACAAAAACGTGCGTGTGGTGGTGCTGTCTTTGTCGCAGGATGGTTTACTTTGCAAGGGCTTGAAACGCCCGAAGAAGAGGCCATCGCAGCACCATGGCTCGAAACGTCATTTGACTATGAAAAAATAAAGAAAAATCTCCCACGTTCAGTTGCAATCTTCTCGGACAACGACCCGTTTGTACCGCTCGATAACAAAGACATCTTCCGAGCGAAACTCGGGTCAGAGATTATCGTAGAAGACAACAAAGGCCATTTCACCGAAGGCGACGGCGCCGTTGAATCTATAACGGTGTGCAATGCGCTCCTTAGACTTGCGAACGCATAATATCTTTCTTTCCTCAGAACCTTTTTAAACCTTCATTCTACGACGTTGCATGAAAAACGATGCCATCGTGTTTCTTTCCCCCAACGCGTATCAATCCCTTTTGGTCTCTGCGGTAGAGGTATATCCTCGAGAAACCAATGGCCTGCTCACGGGATACAAATTGCCTGATGGGAATTATCGAGTAGAACATGCCCATCCCTTTCAAACGTCAGAGCGAGGCTTTGAATGGACTTGTGAAGGAAATAATTCGGCCGTAAAACGTGTACAAACGCTTCTTGCTGCGCTTAATGGACAACCATCGAGGCCCCATGCTATCGGAGGGTATCACAGTCATCCTCAAAGAAGGGCTCTCGCAAAAGTTTCACCTTCAGAGAAAGACCTCGCATGGGTGCGCGAGAAACTCTCCCGAATACCTGAAGAAAACTCATGGCTTGAACTTATCATGAGAGTTGACGTTCCGTTTCTCGAAAGACCTTCAGAGAAAGGGCCAACGCATTATCGCAGACTGAAAAAACTTAGAACAACCGTACGACACGCCCCCACAAAAGCGTATGGCTTTCTCACGGGTGCATTTCTCATACATCCTGAAGAAGGATATGATGAACTGCGGGTCGAATTAGCGCAAAAACCTCAACACGAATCAATTTAAACTGCCTATTCTCACGATATTCATGTTCCTCATAGGTATAGACGACGCAGGCCGAGGGCCGATTATCGGACCTATGATACTTGCAGGCGTTTTGATTGAAAAAGAGCAGGAACAAGACCTCAAAAAACTTGGCGCAAAAGATTCCAAATTGCTGTCACATCCTGAACGTATGCGCATTGCAGAACTCATTCACAAAGAAGTAAAAAAGTCTCACGTGGTGCTCGCAACACCTGCAGAAATCGATGAGGCTATTTTTTCCGGGGAAAATCTTAACACGCTCGAAGCACGCAAAATGGCGGACGTCATTAATAACCTCAATACCTCGTCAGAGAAAATTAAAGTTATTGTAGATTGTCCGTCGATTAACACGGTGGCGTGGCGCGAAAAGCTTTTATCCTTTATTAAGAAAAAAACAAATCTCGACGTCGTGTGTGAACATAAGGCCGATTTTAATCACCCTGTTGTATCGGCGGCATCCATACTCGCGAAAGTGCGCCGAGAAGAAGAAGTCGCGCAATTGAAAAAACGCTACGGTGAACTGGGTTCGGGATACCCTGCAGACCCCATAACAAAATCTTTTCTAAAAGAAAACGGCAAGGAATTAGAAACCACCGGTATTTTTCGTAAATCATGGGCAACCTGGAAAGAGATGTTTCCCGATAGCCTCACATCACACGAAAAAAGCGCACAACAAACAAAATTATTCTAATCCGGAAATATAGCTGTGCGTTGCTTCTCGGGTTTTATCCATAATTCTCAATTCTTCGGCAGGTAATTCTGGTTCATCATACCCTGGAGTCGTAATAAATCGAAGGCCGCTAACCGTACGCGCATCACAACCTATGTTGCTGTATCCCTCAAAGGGAAGCAGGTTTGCTCCCTTTTTTATTTGCTCAAGAGATGCGTACATCAGTCCAGAAATCTCGAGCGAATGCATCTCGGGAGGCGTAGCGGAAAGGAGAAGATCGGTTTCATGTTCTCGGGGAGGAGTGGTCATGCCTCGTCGTAGGATATATCCTATCTCTCGTACACCTAACGTTGTCTGTAAATGCCCCATAAGTCCTACAAGTTCCCCTTCTGCGAGAGGACGCTCGAATTCGACTGTACTTCGTTCTATTAACCCCATAGCAAGCTCTTTTTTAAGCGCTATTTAATCTTTGTGGCGGACGTCTTGTCAGCATCAGAGATTTTAAATAACTCCTCCTCGATAGCCGCTTAGTATGGCATATATCAAGAAGCTGGTGATGCATGGGTTCAAATCGTTCGCGAATAAGACAGAAATCTTCTTTGATAAAGGAATCAATGTGATTATTGGCCCCAACGGTTCTGGAAAATCTAATATTTCAGATGCGCTTTGTTTTGTACTCGGTCGTTTGTCCACCAAGTCAATTCGTGCCGCAAAGGCAAAAAATCTTCTTTTCATGGGCTCTAAATATGTTAAACCTGCTCGAGAGGCCGTTGTTGAAATGGTGTTTGACAATAGCGATAGCGCGTTCGGCGTACATGCGGATGAGGTGAGCATTATGCGCACAGTGCGCAATAACGGGTTGAGCGTGTACAAAATAAATGGCGAAGTGAAGACGCGTGCAGATATTATAGAGGCACTTGCGCAGGCAGGTATCGACCCCCATGGATTTAATCTCGTTCTCCAGGGTCAAATCCAAGCAGCTGTAGGCATGCACCCTGAAGAACGCCGCAAGGTCGTCGAGGAAGTCGCAGGAATCTCTATTTACGAAGCGCGTAAAGAGAAGTCGTTGCACGAGCTTGAGAAAACCGATGAAAAACTAAAGGAAATTAACGCCATCCTACGCGAGAGAACGGCCTTCTTAAGGAATCTAGAAAATGAACGCCAGCAAGCGCTCAAGTTCAAAGAGCTTGAACTGACGGTAAAACGCTGTAAGGCTTCCATATTGAGTCGCAGAGCTGCCGAAAAAGAAGATGAACTAGCGTCTATACAAACGTCTCTTGAGGAAAAGACTGCTCAAAAAGACACATTACGCGGAAAAGTCGAATCCTTCCAAAAAGAAATAGAAGGGCTCAACGAACGCATACGTCAGATTAACAAGCATATTCAAAGCGCGACAGGTGTCGAACGCGAGGCGCTCCAGAATACAATCACCAATCTAAAAGCCGAATTAGAAGGGCTTCGCGTGAGAAAAGAAAACTTCGAACATCGTAAATCGGAGGTTGAACGTCGTATAGCCGAGATAACACGAGCAATTCCTCTGCATGAAACGGAAATAAAGGAACTTAAGAGAGAGTCTCCGCTCGCCGCAAAAAAACAGGCAGAAATCGCTCAAAAAAAACAGGAACTTGCCCGTATCGAAGAAGAGCGCCGCCATGCTTATTCACTCAAGACCGAACTCAACGCATTCAGAGACAGGATTAGGGACAAGGAAACACAGCGTGCCCGAATTACAGGGGAATCAGATGCACTCATTAAACAGCTCGAGGAGTACACGTACAATCTTATCTACACCGACGCCGAAGCATGTAAAAAAGCACTCATACATCTAACACAGACAGTTCAGCAAAAAAGAGCGCGTATCTCTGAGCTTGCGACAATGGAGCTTGAAGCTACAAAACTCGTTTCCATAGGGGAAACTGAGATAAGTGCGGCTCGAAAAATTCAAGGGCAAGTGGCACAAATAGATATTTGCCCGCTCTGTCAAAGTAAAATGACGCAGGAACACATTACCCATGTTGCGGAAGAAACCAACGCAACGATAGAACGAGCGACAAAAATACGTGAAACCGAATCACAGCGCATAAAAGACATACAGAAAGAACACACGCTTGTGCTTGCAGAAATACGTGAAACCGAAAGAAATCTTTCTGACCACGAACGCGAGCTTTCTCGCCATCACATCACGCTCGATAAAAAAGAGTATCTCAAACGCCTCGTCGAACAAGAAAAAGCATTGGGAGTTGAACTAAAACAATTGAACGAGAAACGCGATACACTTCAGCAGAAAACGCTCGATGTCGGCCACATAGAAGAAAGTTATGTGGCAAAAATGCATGAAATTGAAGAAATCTCCTCGCGCACCGATGAAAACATTGACCAAACACTCATATTCAAAGAGCGCGAATTAGAAAAGCTTCGAGAAAAAATAAAGTTCGATACAGGAGAAATAGAACAGATTGCCTCGGAGATACACAATTTCGCAGCATCTATAACCTCAAAATCGAAACTGCTCGACGTCAAGGTAAAAGAAGAAGAAGCGCTTGCTGTCCGTTTTAAAAAACTATTTGAAGAAAGAGATGCTTTACAAGAATCGATTCAACATCAGAGTTTTGAAGCAAACGAAGTGCAGAGCCAGGTACGCCAGATCGAGGATCAAATGAACTATCTTAAAATAGGAAATGCAAAATTAGATGCTGAACGAGAAGCAATTCAAATGGAACTTTCCGAATATGCAGGGCTCGAACTCATTAAAGCATCCATGGCTATGCTCGAGGAGCGTTTGCAAAAAACGCAGGCAACTCTGCACACGATTGGTTCCATCAATCTACGTGCACTCGACATTTACGACCAGATGAAGCAAGAGTATGACCGCGTGCAGGAAAAAGTAAATACGCTTGTAAAAGAAAAAGAAGACATCCTCAAAATCATAGAAGAAATTGACAACAAGAAAAAGCGCACTTTTATGCGCACCTTTAATCAGATTAATGAACTGTTCAGTACCAACTTTTCAAAACTCTCAACAAAAGGCCAGGCGTTTCTCCAAATAGAAAATGAAGAAGACTTGTTTGCGGGCGGCGTAAGTATTGTGATTCGTATGGGCAAAGGTAAATATTTTGATGTGGCTTCACTGTCTGGAGGGGAAAAGACGCTGGTTGCGCTTTCACTCCTCTTTGCAATCCAGGAGTACAAGCCTTATCACTTCTATATCTTCGATGAGATAGACGCGGCACTCGATAAACGAAACTCAGAGCGACTTTCGGCCCTCCTACGGCAGTATATGCGTTCAGGCCAATATATTACCATCACGCATAACGATGCGCTCATCATGGACGCAAACATCCTCTACGGCGTAAGCATGCACGAAGGCGTATCAAAGATACTGAGCCTTAAGATGGGCGAAGAAGTCGCTGAAAAGGTCGCAGAAGTGTTCAAACCATCAGATAATCAGGATAACTCTGGAGACGTGTCCGCATAAGCTCTCATCTCTTCTAAAAAAAGAGGAAGGGTTATTCCCTGTTTATGTAATATCTGGGCCCCCAAACACCCTTCTAACAAAAGAATGCCCCCTAGAAGACAATCAGGGTCAACCTCTCCTCGGTTTAACAGGCAAGTCATACGAGTGGCGTATTTGTTTTGAATGCAATCGTAAGCCCTGCTCGGAAGGAGATGTGTCGCCCCTATGATGGCTCTGTCAGGTTCAGAAACACGCCCACAAGGATTCCATTTATCAATAAGGGGCCACAAGCGAAGAGGAGGTGCCCTAAGCCGAATGAGCGTCATACTACACCCTCCTTGCTGTACGATCCCTGCAAGAAGATGGTCTGTCCGAATAAACTCCTGCCTCGATTCGTACGCAAAGTTACGTGCATTATTGAGAACAAGGTTTGCTGATTGCCCATAAGGGGTCTCGGGAGCATATCTTTCCACCATAGTTTCCAATATAGTCTAAAGCCTATATAAAAATATATCCTCTCCCCTAAGGGAGAGTAAGTAAAAAAATAAAAAAATAAAGGGAGTTAGTAGTAACTCTCTCCGAATTCTTCCGATTTCTGTGGTTTTCTAGTTAAGAGTACGATGAGTACAATAACCAGAACGACAAAGATTACGGCAAGGACAACAGTGAGAACAACAGAGGCGTTAACCTTCTGTGCACTGCCCTCAACGGTCGCAGCAAAGCTCTCTTGTTTGACGAGTTCGCCATCCGAGCTGATAGTAACGTCGAAGGTGTAGTCGCCCTCTTCAGAGGCCGATGCCGTCAACTGTACTGTCTTACTCGAACCAGCGGGGACAACGACAAGGCCATCATCAGCTTCGACGGTTAGACCCTTCGAAGTTTTGATAACAAGGTCGTATACCTTGATTTCGTCACCAGAGTTTACAATCGTAATGCTGTAGACTTTTTCTTCGTCTGCAGCGAACGATTTGCTAGTGCTCGGCGAGAGTACGCGGCTTTCAGCGCCAGCGCCTACAACTACAATGCGCTTGGTGCGCACTGAGCTGGAGTCACTGTTGTATGCTTCAAGTTCGATGGTGTAAACACCAGGGGCTGCATTCTGCGGAATGTTCAAATACATTCTGCGTTCAACAGCGTCTTCCTTATCAGGGTGAGACTGGTCTTCAGCAGTTAAATCGCTGAAATACGCAGTGTTGCTCACACCGAGTTCAGGAATCGTGGCTCGAACATACGTGTCCTCAGCCATTTGGCGTCCGCGGTTCTTCAAGACCACATCAAGGGCAAGTGTTTGACCTGCCTTAAGTTGGTCTACGCTATCAACCGACAAGATTTCAACAAGATATGACTCTCGTTGAACCTCAAGGTCGATACGGCGTTCACTCGCGAGACGAGCGTTACTTTCAACAGTGACGACAAGAACGAGGTCTTCGCTCGGGTCGATGTCGAAAGGCATCTTGATATTCAACAGCCTGCTATAGGTGTTGTTTGTCAGGACGTCAAAGCGCTCGCTGACTTCAGAAATACCGCTTTCTCCGATGACTCGAGCCATGACGCGAACGTCTGTCTCGTCGCCCGTTGCCGTGAAAATAACACGGACAGGGACAGTCTCACCGGCAAAAACAGCGGCAGTTCCATTGCCAAAGCTCTCGATACCGTTTACCGTAACCCGGTCAATAGATGCGAAAGCGCTCACGCTTGAAGCTAGGAAAGCTACAAGTGCGAGAATCGCAACCATAGAAACCATAAGTTTCATTGACTTCATGGGTTGGTGGTTCATATTTAATTGAAAATCAGACCCAGAAGTGCTTTATAAACTTTATGGTAGCAACACTTTATTAGTAATTATGGAGTGACAAAACTTATATATCCAGTATACCGCGATATACCAGATACTACGCGCGTACCATGCCCACAACTACGATAAAACTTGATACTAAGACAAAAGAACGCATAGATAAGCTGCGCGTCTACAAGCGTGAAACATACGATGAAATCGTGCAATCTGTGCTTACCATACTTAATTTGTGTAAGGTAAACCCCGAACGCGCTCGCGCGCGGCTCATGGCTATTGATAACGCCCGTCGCAAAGGAAAGATTACACGAGGCTCTGCTGATGAGCCAGCGCGAGCCCCACAATACAATCGTCAATCATTGTAGGTGATTCGTTAATAAGTGTGATTGCATGGTCTCGGGGAAGGTTCTCGAGGAGCGTTTTCCACGCTTCTTTTTCGGTAGTCAGGTGGTGTTTCTCTCCTTTCTCCCCATAGGCAATGCCCGAAAAATGCACATGCCAGTGTTTCTGCGGAAAGAGGACCTTTACTTTTTCATAATCAACTCGTTTCTCCCGAGCCAGGATATGCGCAAAATCGATGCAAAATCCGCATCCCGTTTCCCGCACCAACCGCGCAATCTCTTCAACACTCCCGAATACATTCACTTTCCCCATGGTTTCAGGAGCAAGAATGATGGTCCACGCATTTTGATGTATCTCTTTCATCAGCGCTTCAATCCCTTGTTTAATAGTTTGGTAACTCGCTTCTCTATCTTTCCCATAATACCCCGGATGAATAACGACACGATGTGCGCCCAGCCAGTGCCCTACCTTGCAACACTCAATAATGCGCTGATGAGTGGCTTTCCGTGTAGCAGGTTCTTCAGATGCGAGATTGACAAAGTACGGCGCATGAATACTCAAGGCAATGTCAAGCTCCTTGGCTTTCTTTCCTATTGCTCGTGCATCCGCCTCTTGCTTGATATACGCTCCATACGTGAATGCAATCTCACACGCCCGAAATCCATGTGCATGATACATCTCAAGCGTTGTAATCGCCGTTTTCACGGGTCCGAGGCCTGCGGGTCCTATAGACAGAGTCATAGCAAAAATTACTTAAACCAATTAATAAAGCCTCTGACATGAGCCTCAAGTTTACTTCTGGACAAGACCATGTTCTCTCTGCGCGAGGAGTGTATAAGGTGAGTCAACATGAGAGATGTATTTCATTAAGAGAAAAGTGTCGTAAAGAGCCAAATGTTTCCCTCATGTTCTTTCTACAATATAGCTCCTGCAACACGCAGCCTGCAAAGACAAGACGCAATCTTTTCGAGCGTATTGAATCAAAAGTTTTCGCAGAAGCAAGGCGTCACGAGGTCGTCTTGATTATGGACGTGAGTGCTTGTCCCGTGGGCAAGTTAGAAGGATACTCTGACGAAGGGTATTTAGTAACTGCACAAGGATATCAAGCACAATCTACGAAGAGAATATAGTCGCGTTCTGTAGCGCACCTTTCACATCAGCGATATTCTCAATGAGGTATTGGTGCAACTTTTTAATAATCAATCCTTGCAAGTCTTCTTTTAATCTCCCATGACAGAGCGACATGTCTTTATGAGGGTATGCCACGACGCCAAGCGGATAACTGCATAACATACCATGCCCTTCAAATGTACGCAACTCCAAGTCCCCTTCCTTCGCTTGTAGCAAGGTTACCTCAATTTCACATACGTCTCCCACGCGCCGAACAAGGGTATACGTCCACGAAGCTTCAGATTCTTCGTTTATGTACGAAGCACGTGAACAACCAGCCATATGGTCTTGAAAACAGGCGTACGTTTCGCACGGAGTAGGTTTGAACGTGTAATAAAGTGCAAATGCTACTGCAAGCGCAAGAAGCAATACCAACACAATAGTCCCCGTCTCTTTTTGCATATAACGCACAAGAAATTATTCTATTTAAAGATACCTTCCAAGAAATGCAAATCTTACAAACTAATAAGTTCTACTTTCGTGTCTTCAACATTCGAGAAAGTTCGTGCGGCTACGTACGAAACACCCACTTCCTCACAGGCGCGAATAACGCCTCCTGTTGCAGCACCATCAATCACAAGCGCGAACACAGGGTCGCGTGAGCGTTCAATACCGGTGACAAGAGAGAGCGAAGAAATAACTTTCATAACTTCCAGAGAACGATTGAGAAGCGCAGCTTTCTTGGTGTCCTTAATTGTAAGATAGACTTCTTTTATCTTTTTTTTTACGTCGTCTTTGGAAAGCGAAGGTGTTTCTACAACCTCTGTAGTTTCAGATACACCCTCATCGCCCATGCGTCGCAACCGATAGAGAAATTCAGACGTAGGCCAGCGCTTGCGAAGACTCATCAAAATCTCTTTGCCTTCAAGTTCTTCAACTTCCTTTCCATCAGGGGCAACCGCCACATACGCAATTTTTGCATGGGTAGTAACATTTTTAGCAATAAGGCGACCTCCACGGTCTCCATCTACAAAAAGAGTAATCTCTTTTTCTTCACTTAAACGTGCAATATCTTTAGGCAGCTTTGCCCCAGTCATACCAATTACATTGTTAACGCGATTTTTTATGAGGTTGACGACGTCTGCACGGCCTTCAACTACAATAATTTCATTACCTGAAATATCTCCGCATGGGAGCTTATCCTCTCCGTACTCCGCAATACGCGCAATACGCGCTTCTTCTCGAACGCTCTTTGCAAGCGAACTTCCTTCGTTCGGGTCAAGTCCTTCAAGCAGTTTCTTTGCACGTTCAACAATATAATCTCGCTTATTTCCTCGTACATCCTCAATCTTCATAACCTCTATCTTGGCTTCGGTTGGTCCGATACGATCAATTGTTTCAAGCGTAGCCGCAATAATAGTCGTTTCAGATTTATCAAGTGCACTCGGGAGGCGTATTTCTCCGACGGATTTGCCATCGACTATATTCAAATCAACTTCGATACGACCAATTTTACCTTCTTTCTGTAATTCACGCATCTCAAGTTCAGCACCAAGTAATCCTTCAGTCTGGCCAAAGATAGCTCCGATTACATCAGGTTTTTCGACAGGCCCTTCAGCTCGAAAGCTGGCGTAGACCATGTACTTTATCGATACGGGGCTTATTTTTGCCATAGTTTTTTTCTACTTACACATCTCTAAGAAACCAGTACTCTCTTGCGAGAGGGACTCAATCGAGTTCAGTGAATATGATTGTGATGGTCTCTACACGTAGTGTAAATTATCAATCTTGGTAGAAACGCCTATTTAAACCTTCTCTTCAAAGAAAGATGCAAAAAGCACGAGCAATATCTCCTTTATATTTCTTTCTGCTAAAAAAATAATCGATAAAAACATAAGAATATTTATATACCCCGTCGGTATTCAGGGCTCGTAAAAAAGATGGTGACGAAATCAAATCGTGCTGTAGCCGAACCGTCGTTCTCGGCTTCAGAAGAAACAGAGGAATTCGATGTAACGCTCGAAGACCTTGCCGACGGTCTTGACTCCATGTCAGAAGACTAATTCTTTTTATTTTATTTTTGCAAACTTTTTTAAAGAAGACCTCGTGAAAAAGACATGTCTTTTTTTCATCGTCGAACCGTTCTTGGAAAAAAAAAGGTTCCCTTTGTACAATATAAAATTCGTACAATGCATGAAGGATCTGAAAATAATCGTAAAGACCTTGCCGACTTAACGGGGCTTGACGGTTTAGGAAAACCTCGCAATGATCCAAGAATTACCCCGATAGGAATACATCTTCGTAAGTATGGTCTCGACGAGCTCCCTCAACTATACAATCTGCTTCGCGGAGACATGACTTTTGTGGGCATACGACCTCATACCGAATCAGAATGGGCTAGCTTTTCAGAAGATCATAGAAAAAATGCCCTCGAATATAAACCGGGGCTATTCCCTGCGGCGCTTGCAGAAGGTATCCCCGATACAATCGACAGATTAATTCTTTCTGAGCAAAAATATCTTGCCTCAAAAAAAGAACGCCCATTCAAAACCGACGCAATTTATCTTGCCAAATTGTTCTATCAGTTTATTTGGAAAGGTCTACGAAGTCGTTAAGATTATTAAAAAATTACCTTACAAAAGAATTGTTCATGCTCTCTTTCAGCTTGAAGTAATCTCTAATGTTCCCTAATTTTTCATACAATGCGAGTAGCTGTTGTTGAGCTTCATGTTTTTCGGGGGCAGTGAGTTCAAGAGTAAGAAGTTTCTCATACGCCTTCTTAGCTTGATTGCGTTTATCTACACGGAGAAAATTCTTAGCCTCGACCGCATAATAATTCTTGAGCAACGTTCGCAAGCCAGATTTTTCAATTTCCGTTGCGAGCGCAAGCGTCTGCTGAAATACAAAATCGGCTTCAGAATAGTTGCCTCCCTTAATGTATAATTCAATCGATTTCATAAAATCGTTTATCTTCGCTTTAAACGTCGTGTTAATATCTGCAGCGTTGCGAAGCAAGCGTGCAGATTCAAGATACATGGATTTTGATTCGTACAGGCGCGATAAAATAGTCATCACGTGCTTCTTCGTATCAAAGTCAAGTCCCGACGACAACGCACGTTGTAAATAATCAATCTTGACATAATCGCCCATCGTCGCAAGTTTAGCATCAATTTCTTGCCGCGACCTCTCTTGAATCCCTCTCATGTATGCCAAAAAGCGCATTTCTTTTTAAGCATTATGGTGTTCTATACCGCAACACGTACTAATCCTCAAGTTTAGAGGGTTTCTTGCATACCCGGTGTAAGTGATGCCCAATTCACCTGCGACAGAAGCGGCAGGCGTCTACGTCCCCCACACCACACGCGAGAGCGATATGCGAGCCCGTTGACTAAGTTCTTCGACAATTGCTTCCTGTTCAGTCATAGCTCTAAGAATAAAGTAATCTTTTTTAAACGTTAGCGTTTCTTTTTTTTATGCGTTGCATTCCAGCGTTTTAACTTACGCACTTTAGAAGCTTTGGACTTGCCACTTGCGCCACGACTATGCTTTGAATTCTTTTTCGCTACTTTTTTCTTTGTTTTCCGTTTCATGAGTATAGCCGACGCACCGGACTCGGTGAATAAGTGCCGTCAACACTCCTCGTGTCAATCTTAACCTATCGATGCGTTGTAACGGTGATCTTATTCGCCCATGATGTCAGGCGTAACATGCGCAGATTTCATGTGAAGAGTTATAGTCCGGTCTTCACATTCATAGTCGAACGCATGACAGAGGCCGCATCAGTAGCATCCTTTCCAGGACAACCGCTGATTGCGTCAGCAGAGGACTCACTTAATCGAGGTATTTAATCATAACCTATCACTAAAGAAGCACTACACGTTCACTCAATGAAAACAAGACGCACGAAGGTCTCATGGAGTAAATAATAAACCTTATAGTAGTAACTAAGCTAAACTTTTAAATAGGGCTTGTTTGTGGAAAAACCATGACAGAAACACAGTATGGTATGAAAAAAGCAACGCACTCGTTGCCTGAACGAAGTATACTAGTAGTTCCCCACAAAGATAAGAATTTGCAAGTTAGTTATCCTGCCTTTGGGCCTAGGGGGTATAACGCCAATGTAACTGAAATGAACAAGAAATATTCTCATTCAGCAGAACGTCCCGAAATCTCGTTTCGAGAACCAATGACTTCGGAATCTATTGCTGCAGTCGCTTATGGGTTCGGAAGTAAAGGAGATGTCGATGCCAAACGTGATATTCTCGATCCGCGATGGTTACAACTTGGCAGAATTATTCTAACCTCTGAAGGCGTATTTGCTAATCCCCCACGCGACGCACAGGGGAATATCTTTTCTGATGAAAAAAGTCTTAAAGCGCTCTTAAACAGGGTCACAAACGTTAATGGTATTTATCTAGCCCCTAACAATGTTGGTTTTGCCCCCTATGAAAGCTTTACGCGAGGCGTACAAGATTGCAATACCTTTGCCGAAGGTGGGCTTGCACGCCTTTTAGAACATACGCCTGCCAAGATGGCTGAACAGTTGCGCGCCATTGCATCACCTAAGAACTACAAGAACGGCGTTAATGTCTGGGGATTTGACTCTGTAAGCACGCCTGTTGTGAATGTTGCGAGTCTGTTTTTCAGCTGGGTCTTCGACGAGAGGTTGGTTGTCGACGGCGGCGGATGGGGCGACGGCGGCGGATGGGGCGACGGCGGCGGCTATGCGTTTGGGGTGTTAAGGTCTGGCGAAGCCAGTGCGCAAAAAAGTAAATAGAGAGTTTTATACCCTTAAAAAGACCTTACAGTCCAAGCAGGTATCTCTTGCTCGCTATCTCGTTTAATCTACCCCTCTTTAAAGTCCCGAAGATGCAACAATACAGATTTGAATACGTTCGAGTTATTTGCAAGATGCTTACAAAAACGCACCAATTCTTTTAGTCTTAGGAAAAAATATTAAGAGAAATATAAACCAAAAACAGAGTTTTAAACTTTCTTCGGAGTAATCTCGATGCAGACACCCGCAGCAACAGTGGCTCCGGCATCACGAATAGCAAACTGTGCCATCTTCGGATTCTTCGCCTGTGTTTCCAAAACCAAGTTACCAATAGGTTTGATTCGTACCTTAGCAAGATCCCCATTCTTCAAGAAGTCAGGGTTAGCTGTCTTCTGCCCATCGGGACTAATTTTTTCAATCAACTCAACGAATGAGCAAGGCACTTGTGCCGTGTGCACGTGAAAGACGGGCGTATACCCCTTCGCAATAACGGTCGGATGTGAAATAACTGCAATCTGAGCAACAAATTCTTCTGCAATAGTTGCAGGGTTAGCTGCATCGCAAACAACATCTCCGCGTGCAACGTCTTTCTTTCCAATACCTCGAATGTTAATTCCTACGTTATCTCCCGCTTCAGCAGAAGGCAACTGTTCATGGTGCATTTCAATCGTCTTGATTTCACCATTGACTCCAGTTCCCGATCTTCCCGGAAGAATAACCACTTTCTGGTTGAGCTTCATAACACCGGTCGCAATCTTTCCAACAGGAACCGTTCCAATACCCGTAATTTCATACACGTCCTGAAGAGGCATGCGAAGCGGCAAGTTCGTCAGCTTCTCAGGCATGGCAAACAAATCGAGTTGCTCAAGGACCGTGGGACCTTTGTACCAAGACATATTCGCCGACTTCTTGGCAACATTGTCTCCCTTGAATCCAGAGACTGCAAGGAAAGTAATAGTATCCACCTTAAATCCGGCCTGCTTCAATACGGCAGAAACATCTTCTTTGGTCTTGTTAAATGCATCTTCTTTGTAATCTACAGCGTCCATCTTATTAATAACAACAGCAACTTGCTTAACACCCATCGTTCGAAGCAACCACGCATGTTCCTTCGTTTGGGGTTGGGTTCCATCTTTAGCAGAAACGGTTAAGAATGCACAGTCTGCTTGAGACGCGCCCGTAATCATGTTCTTAATGAAGTCTTTGTGTCCGGGAGCATCAATAATAGTAACTTCATACTTGTTCGTAACTAACTTTTGATACGAAAGGTCAATTGTAACTCCACGCTCTCTTTCTTCCTTGAACTTGTCCATAACGAACGCAAACTCAAAACCAACTTTACCCTTCTCTTGAGCTTCCTGCTTCAACTTATCAATCTCTTGCTGAGAAATCTTTCCAGAATCAAACATAAGGCGACCTATTGTCGTCGATTTACCGTGGTCAACGTGCCCAACGAACACAACGTTCAAGATTGGTTTTTCTTTTGCCATGTTTAGTAACGTGTGTAAAAAATCAGGGTATTTAAACTTTTCGCGCTTTAAAAAAAAGACGCGCGCCTTTTCTTATCGAGCATCTCGTTCACCGGCACGTTCCGCTTTCAAAATCCATTTCACCTTCTTGTGATGCGAAGTCCACGGCGTATTCAAGCTTGTTATTTCCGTTACTCTCGTCGGAGAAATACCCACAAACCACAATGCGGCCCATTGTATCATTTTGATGCCGGGCACGCGATAGATAATATGATTTAATGCCCACGGCCCGCCCGTCGTGGTAATGAGTCGCGCACTTCGTCCTTTAAGATAGCGGTGCCACCCCCATCCGCCTCGACGATACCTAAATGCAAACCCTGATGTCAACACACGGTCAAGAAAACCCTTCAAGAGCGCAGGTGGCCCGCCCCACCACGTCGGATACACCAACACAAGATGATCTGCCCAAAGAATAAGCTTCTGCATTTTCTGCAAGTCACTTTCAAGTGCAGGAGCACCTCGATAATCGTGAGCACCGATCGCATCAAACTCCAAGTCAATCAGTTTAACATATCTAACAGTAGCTTTATTTCGTTTCGCCCCCCTGATGTACGCATCAGCAAGTGCGCCACAATAACTTTTAACACGGGGATGCCCCAGAATAACAAGAATCTTCTTCATAACAACAAAACGACACAAACCTTATTAAACTTGTTCTTCTCTAAAAAAATATGGACCACCAAAAAGAGGCCGTTGTTGGAGGAGACACCGTCGTTGAAGATGGAAGTTACAAACTCGTCGCAACCTTGCAACCGTTCGAAATAACGCATCTCGTATTAACAAGTTCGAAAGGTGACAAGCGCGTCTGGCGCGTGCAAGAATTGTCAGAAAAAGATGTTTCTTTTAAAATTGAGAAGTTTAACTAGCAAAACTTATGCATAGGATGTTCGTTTGACAGGGTTTTCAAAGCGGGCGATTTTTTCACAACCTCTGAATCAATAATACGTCCCTTGCTTTGTTCGATGCGCATGACTTCTTCGCTAATAAATCGTTCAATTTGTTTACTCATACTAATACCCTCTTTCTTGCAATGGCTCGAATATTTCTTGTAAATACTTTCGTCCAGATTGAATGTTTTCAAGGCCATTATCGTCCCTTTAATTACATAAATAATCTTAATAAACATTTCGCCAGAATGCCGCAGTAAATGTACCCAAACATAAAACAGCAATAAATTATTAAATAAGGTTATTTAATTACCCTAGGGCGTCTGATTCGTGCTGGCGTTCTCAAAGAGCGCATGTATGCGCGCCTTCGCATTCTCATCAAGAGCACCAGAGCGCAAGTCGCAATAAGTCCCCATGGGTAAACAAATTTCGATTGCACACTCGGAGGTAGCATAATTACTAAACGTTGTTCGAAATCCGCAAAAAGGATTAAAAAAGTAATAGGTGGCCGCGATTGCGACCACGGCGATAATTATTGCCATAATCCAAAGAGCTCTTCTCATAATCCATAACTTCCTCCTTTATTTAAATACATTTACTCTCTCTTTTATTTAATGCAGTCTTCCTTGTTCTTCACGAAATATCTTAAGCGCACACTCGTAATCAAAACCATCATGGGTGTCTCTAAACTCCCTCCATTCATGGTCCAGAAAATTAGATCCCGAATGGCTACTAGACCCAAAACGAAGTGCAGGATCGTATCCGGTATGGCGAGCAGCACATGTAAATTGGGCTCGTGCAAAATCTTCTTTTCCCGCAGCTAAATCACAGAGCGCCGCAAGGTAGTGCATATCGGCCATGCATTCGTTGTGATATCCTCGATTCTCACCCCAGACCGCACGTGTTGCTAGTTTTGTCGCATGAACAAAATCATGGCCTTTTTGGTCTAATCTTCTAGGATCAATACCAATCGTAGCACACCCAATACGTCCAGGGTCTAACAAATCAAGAGCCGTACGCATAGAGTGTTCTAAAAAATGGAGCTTATAAAATTATTGGTTCTCGCTCAAACCCTTGCGAGTACGAATTTTAGCGACCACGGCAAGTTGTAATTCACGCGGGAGCGGTTTGAAATGCTGGTCCACAAGGCTCGAAATACCTCTGCCCTCAGTAGCGCTTCGCAAATCATTACTCCATCCAATCATCTCGGCAACAGGAATATGCGCCTTAACCACGACTTGCCCTGCTTCCTGTTGTACATCAACCAATACGCCTCGCTTACTCGCAACTAAGTTCGTGACGGTACCCATAAAATCAAGAGGTGCCTCAATAAGGTGGGTTTGAATAGGTTCGAGCATACCAGCTCCTGCCGCACGCATACCATCAACACAAGCCGCGCGAACAGCAGGGTACACTTGCGCAGGACCCCTATGCATATGGTCTACATGAATCTTAATATCCTGCAAGATGACTTTCGTCTTTGTGAGCTGCTCTCGTGCAAGCGGACCGCCGTCAACCACAAGCTTCCATCCATCTAGCAATGATTCAATAATTTCCCCCAAGAGAACGATTCCTCTCGTTCGGTCTTCAAACACGTTTCCTTTGTAAATTTCTTTGTACTGGCGTGCTTCTTCACCATCGATGCCCATTTCTTCAAGCTTTTTCCATACTTCTTCTGCTTTTTTCTTGAATCGCGTTTCGGGTAACTTTCCTTCTTGAATCGCTTGGAATACGGCATCTTCCAAAGGCTCAATGCTCATAAAAAAGATGTTGTGTCCATTTGGTGTACGCGCTTCAATCTTACCCGATGCCTTGCTTACCGTCTCACGGTAGACTACAATCGGAGGACCCATCTTAACTTCGAGCCCCTTTTCCGTCTTGATTCTGTTTTCAATAATCTCCAGATGCAGTTCTCCCATGCCTGACATTAAGTTCTCCCCCGTTTCTTCATTGATTTCAATTTTAATGCTCGGGTCTTCCTTTCCTACCTTTCTAAGAACATCAATCAGTTTAGGCAAATCTGCAGAACGAACGACTTCAATCGATTTGGTAATAACGGGCTGGAAAATATGTTTAATGGCCTCAAAAGCAGGTACATCTTCAGTTGAAATCGTGTCTCCAACGTCCGTGTTCAGACCGACCAATGCAATAACGTTTCCCGCAGGAACGTTATCAACTTGTCGAGGTTTGATGCCCTCATACACGAGAACTTGCTGAATTCTTGTCTTTTGTTTGGTTAACGTAGAATATACTTCCATACCATTGGTTATCGTGCCAGAGAATAATCGTCCGGCATAAACTTCCTTGCCCACACGAGGATCAATAATAATACGTGTCACCACGAATGCAACCTTTCCCGATTTGTCGCACATCATAAGATTTTGACCAAACTGGCTCTCGAGTTCACCGCTCCATATTTTTGGAATGCGGTACTTCTGAGCTTCAAGCGGGTTAGGCAAGTGTTTAACAACCATGTCTAAAATAACTTCATGCAAAGGCGCGTTTTCCCACACCCAATCCTTGCGCTGCTTTTCATCTTCAAACTCATAAATTTTGTAAATATCCTTGAAACTAATATTCTTCTTCTTCATGTACGGCACGCTCAACGCCCAGTTTTCTCGGGCGCTTCCAAATGCGACACTTCCATCAGCAACGTTCACTTGCCACTTTGCGGCGTATTCCGGTTCAGCAATCTGTTGCAAGAGTAAGTTAAACTGAGCAATAATCTTCATGAATCGCTCCTGCATCTGTTCAGGCGTAACCTTCAATTCTTTGATAAGACGGTCAACTTTATTGATGAACAACACAGGCTTCACGCGCTCGCGCAACGCTTGTTTGAGCACCGTTTCAGTTTGGGGCATAATGCCCTCAACAGCACAGACCAGAACAACGGTTCCATCAATTGCGCGCATGGCCCGTGTAACGTTTCCCGAGAAGTCCACGTGACCGGGTGTGTCAATTAAATTAATAAGATATTCTTGTCCATGAAATTCGTGCGGCATCGAAACGTTCGCCGCATCAACCGTCATAAGCCTTTCTTGTTCGTCTGAATGTTGCCAAGTCGTCATTCCCTCTTCAAGGTCTCCCGCATTCTTAGATGCCATCATACCTGCGGCTGCAAGCAGGTTATCAGTAAACGCCGTTTTACCATGGTGAATGTGCGCACTCGTCGCTATATTGCGGATGTTAGCCTGGTGGCTAATCAAACGACTAATCTTGCTCAATCCTGTTTCCTTATCTGCCATCGTAAATTGCGTAAGCGTTCATACAAAAAACGCTTTTTAAAAGTTCCTATTGAGCAAAAAAAGAATAAAACAGAAAAATAAAAATAAATGAAAAACGTTGTTCTTATTTGAACAACTGTATCAACATCCAAAGTCCCGATAAGGCAACTAAGATGTAGACAATAGAGGCAAGCATTGGAATGCTGCCCAACAAAAGGGCTACAAGATCCCAGCTGTAATTGACGCCGCTAAAACTGGCAAGGCCTACAAGACCCCAGTTTAACGCACCAATAACCACCAAGATTGATGCAATCCATTCAAGTGCACTTCTTCCCATATAACACCTCCTTGAAACACCGACGAGAAACGAATATTTAAAGGTTCTGTTTATCTGTTTTTTATTGTTCTAAAATACGTTGGATTTACAGGGCAAAATTTGCATAGTTCAGTTGTTTGCGATATATTTAAAATCGTTTGATCTTCATACATAGAATTAAGGTAATCAAACCGAGTAAGTGCGCAGACTTCTCCTGCAAGATAAATTATCTCTTTAATCTGAACATCGAGCATTTCTTTAGGCATACTTCCTGCGTCCATCATCCATAAAACTTTGGACTCTCTCGTTTTTTGTACAAGTTCCTCGAGCTCGCTTAGACGAGTTTCCCACCTAACGAAATCAATCGCAGAAATTGGAAAAAGAACATCCATTGTTAACGAGCAGCGTCTGCTTGCTTCTCGGCGTCATTCTTCTTGCTCAACGCATAACTTTCCATGTTTCCATCAGCCGCTTTAATTATTTCATTGGCAAGTGACTCGGCCATTTTAATTTTCTTTCCAAACGATTTTTGATAGGCCCCTTGCACAATCCATCTAATCGCAAGATTTACACGGCGAAGTGGACTTACGTCAACGGCCTGAGGATAGCGCGCGCCACCGTATTCAATCGTCGTCGTTTCATCACGAGGAGACGCATTTTCAATGGCTTTCACTAGTATCTGAAGTGGATTTTCTTTTTTCTTTTCTTGAATAATGCGAAGCGTCTCAATAACCATTCCCATGTTTTTATTGTATTTTCCCGAGGACCACGAAGTGATAATTTTATGCTTCTTACCTACGTGTCCCGGAACTGCAAGTCGGTTCGCAATGCGTTCTAACAAATGCGTTTTCGCAGCACCAAACTTAGTGACATGTCGTCCATGCGACTTGACAAGCAACCGAGGCTCAATGTTAACATACGGCTTCAAAGCTTGGTCGTTCACTACAACATTTTCCACAGAATACAAATCAAGTGTGTTAAAACTCATATTAACGACGTCCCTTCTCTATCTTACCCTTCCACAAAAGGTGAAGTGGCTGATCATTTACTTTAATCACTTTGTAACGAATACCGGGAATATCTCCTTTGGTACGCCCTTGTTTTCCGCCAATGCGTTCAATGATAACTTCATCATGTTCATCAACAAACTTCTGTGCAAGATTACCAGGAATAAATGCGCCGACTGAAGTGCCATTCTTAATCAGCTGAACTTTGCAACACTTTCTCATCGCAGAGTTGGGCTGCTTTGCTTCTTTCTGGAATTTAGAAACAACAATTCCCTTGGCCTGATGTGAACCTCCGGTAGGATCAAATTTCTTTCGAGTAACACGCTTTTTGAATGCCTTCTGTCTCCATTTAAATCGACGAGCGTCCTTCTTTATTTTGCGCGCATTCATTAATCCCATGGTCGTCCTTAGAAAAAACGCTTTTTAAATGTTCCCTCTATACAATCTTAATTTGTTTGCCAAACAAATCATACACAATTGCAGAGAGCTCAAGTAGACGCGCCTTATTGCGTCCAATCAACGCCGCTTTATACTGTCCTCCGGCAGTTATAACCGCTTCCTCACCCTGAACTTCTAGAGATTTAAATCCTACAGGTTCAACAATATCCCGCACAAACCGTTCAATATCTTCAATCCCTCTCGCTTCTTTAATCACTTTTATTTTTCTGCCAAGTGTGTCCTGGATTTCGCGAACATTTCTTCCGCTTGTACCTATAGCTTTACTCATCAAGTCACTGGGCACCGCAAAAACGATGGCATTATTATACACAAAACAGTTATGGGTCTTTATTCGCGTAACGCGGTCAAACAAATTAATGTATCGCATGGTCTGCATATTAATGATTGTCATTTTTTAACTCCAAACGCTTCGCAAAAGAATGCAAGCGCAAGCTTGTCAGTCAGTTCACGCTTATTCAATTCAAGATGCTCTATTTCAACCCCTGTTTTTTCTAAGGATGCAAGCAATCCAACACGAACGTCGCTCGGAACAAAAACTTTTTGAATTTTCTTAGCATGTTTAGTGCATTCCCGTACACCAAAAAATATTTTATCAGCCTTAATAAACGCGTGTAATTCAGACACCATTTTTAATAATTCTCCAGTAGGTTACTATATAAATGTATTGCCGTTATTCGGACTTTTTCGCTTTCTCTTTCTCGATTTCTTTATTTACAAGCGGACCCGTAACCTTCACCAGCAGACCGGGAAGCCCAGTACCGACGGGAACAGGCTGGTTGAGAATAATGTTCTCAATAACTGAAGAGAGTTCGTCTTTCTTGCCTTGAATTGTTGCATTGATAAATTCTTTATCTGGAGTTTCAAACGCCGCACGAGCGAACACGCTTGACTTGTCCGAAACGATTCCCATACGCGTGACTCCCTTCACCATTCCTCCAGAGGTCATTGCATCAGAAATCAAGTCAAGATGGCGCAAGTTAATTTCCAAACCCTGACTATCTATAACTTTTTTAATTTCATTCATAATCGTTTGCCGCGCAGCCTCAATGCCGAGTACATTCGCCACCTCGTGGATATCGTTCGAAGTAACTTTATCCTTGTTGATTCCTTTAACAGTCATAACATCTTGCAAGTTGCTTCCTGCAGTAAGAACGACATAATCCTTGTCGCGCTGAGCCACAACAACTTGAGCGATGTTCTTAAGCCCAGACACTGCAGTTCGCTTCAACTTTTCTTTGAGCTTATACATGTCTCTGAAAGTCATTTCTTCAGCGTTAATTGTCACGCGCAAATCTTTGCCTTTACACGAGAATCCCTTATCGTTAAGGCGGTCAACAATTGTTTGCGCTCCCACGTGCACCTGTTTGAGCGCATTAGCATCAAGCTCAATTTCAATTTTTTTACCAGAAAAGTCGATTTTTACTTCTCTCATAATCTCTTCAAGCTTCACTTCTTTTATCTTCTCAGCAATCACACGAGCGTCTTTCTCATTGTTATGTTCTTTGTCAAGATAAATCTCCATAAGAGGGGTACTTGGTTTCTTTCGAGCGTCAAATATTTCAATAAGACGTGGAAGTCCCAAGGTAATCTGCATTTCCGCAACTCCTGCCGAGTGGAACACGTTCAATACCATTTGCGTTGAAGCTTCACCGAACGATTGTGCGGTTACCACACCCACTGCTTCTCCCGCAGGAACTTCTTTGCCAAGATGCAACATTGAAACATCAATGCCGTCGCCCCCAAATGCAAACTGCACGATGTTACCTGAAGCATCACGAACCGTATGGTCATATTCTACGCGGAGGTCTTGCAGTGCGCTAACGAGCCGACGATATAAGTATCCAGACTTAGGGGTTCTGAGTGCTGTGTCCATAAGCGCGTCTCGCCCGGTAATCGCCCCAAAGAAGTACTCGGTAGGTTTGAGTCCTTGGAAGAAAGATGACTTGATGAATCCACGTGCTTCCGGCCCAAGATCGCCACGTGCGAAGAACGGCAACGTTCTGCCACTGTATCCAAAATTAATACGTTGGCTCCAAAGAATCTGTTGCCCTACCGAACATCCGATTTGCGTAATGTTAAGTGCGCTTCCTCCAGCCTTAGACGCAATCATCTTGTTAATATTGCTATCAACAGGGAAGTTTGACTTAACGATGTTACCTGCACGCGAACGCACCTCGTTCAACACTTGTGAAATCTTAACTTCTCGCGTTTCCGCAACCGTCTTGCCGGGGATGGGCGTAAGATTCCCTGCATCCGCATCACGAATAATCTCCTGTGTCTTTCGTTCAGCATCTTCAATAATTTCGTTCGTGCTTTCCTTCACCTTGGCGGGCACGTTCAAGTCTTGAAGTGAAAGAGTATATCCACGTCTTGTCAAGTAATTAGCACCCAATGTAAATGCGCGTTGAACTGTTTGAAGCGCGTCATCGCGTCCGCACTGTTTGTCAATTGCTTTAATCAAATCGCCAGCTTCAGCCGCAAAGGTCCCATCTCCAATAAGTTCTCGAGGCAATACAATCTTGGAATTTTCAGGAAGTATTTTTGAGAACACATCGACGCCGACTGCCTCTTTGGTTTTCTGATTATTGAGAACGCCGCATGCAAAGAGCAATTGGTCCGCTTCCGCTTTAGAAATGGTATCGGTACTCATAATATAGGCACCCGTAACCGCGTCGGCAATGGTTCCGATAAGATTGATATTGTTCTTGGAAGACATGATATTTTGTTTAACTTCAAGCAAAATTGTCGCCTCAGCACGCGCTTCCTCAGTCTGTGGGGAGTGAATGTTCATTTCATCTCCATCGAAGTCAGCGTTATAGGGGAAACATACGGCCGGATGTAACCTGAACGTTCGGTTGGGGAGTACACGCACATAGTGGGCCATAAGACTTTGTTTGTGCAATGAGGGGTGTCGGTTGAACAGAACAATATCTCCGTCCTCTAAATGACGCTCAATCTTATATCCAGGCTGAATCTCATTGCATAATTCTTCTTTTAATTCTGCAGTGATGCGTTTGCGTTTTCCATCGGGGCGCATGACGTAGTTGGCTCCGGGGTGTTCATCGCCACGTCGAATCAAGTTTTTCATACGGTCCATATTCATAGTCGTAACGCTCTCGGAAACAGTAATTGTTTTTGCAATCTCAAGCGGAATGCCTACTTCATTTATGTTCAAATAGGGGTCAGAGGACACGACGGTACGCGCAGAAAAGTTAACACGCTTTCCAGCAAGGTTCTTACGAATGCGTCCTTCCTTTCCTTTAATACGCTCGGTAATCGTCTTCAACGGCTGACCCGAACGGTGTCTTGCAGGAGGAATCTTGGTCAAGGTATTATCAAAATACGTCGTTACGTGATATTGCAATAAGTCCCACAGGTCTTCAATAATAACTTCGGGCGCCCCCGCATTCAGGTTTTCCCATAGGCGCTGGTTAGCACGAATAATATCCGACATCTTGTGCGTCAAGTCGTCTTCACTGCGCTCTCCAGATTCAAGTGTGATGCTCGGTCGCACGTTAACGCTTGGTACGAGCAACTGAGACAAAATGGCCCATTCAGGACGACAGTTCTTCGAGTTAACACCAACTTTGCGCATTTCTTCATCAGAAATTTTAATTAAAATCTCTCTGATTTCTGTGGGAAAGATACGTTTGGTGCCCACCATGAATGAACTGGGCTTTTCAAGCTTAACTTTTTCATGAGGTTCATTGCAATGCGGACATACTTTTTTGTCACGCGCTTTTTTTGCACGATCAACCGGACCTAATGCCGCTTGTTTTTCATCACTTAACAAGAGCTTACCACATTTGAGGCAAAAACTTCGCAAAAATAGTTCGATAAGCGGAATATACTTAATGTGAATAACAGGTCGTGCAAGTTCGATGCTTCCAGGGTATCCTGGGCATTCCTTCATCGTTGCACCGTCGGTACGACAGCGCACGCCAGGATCGATCGCACCCAATCGGAGATCCATAAGACCTCCATCCACGGGGAAACCGTCAACGTCATACAATTCGGGCGTAACAATCTTGGCGACGCTCAACTTCTTAATCAAGTCGGGACTAAGCAAACTGAAGCGCAATGCTTTCACTCGTTTTCTTACAGGGTATTCCATGTTATTCGTATTTGTTCTTCAACTCAAACGTTGTAAGAATGTGCATAGCCAATAGTTCATCAACAAGCAATTTAAATGCATAGGATACTTCGATAGGTTCAACGTCCGTGCTTCCCGTGACAGGACAGTACGTTTTGTTTCTAATACGGTCTCGTATCGCAAGGTGGCCGCTGTTCGTTGCAACGTATAAGGTTGTTTTATCTGAATCGTACCGTTCTTTCAAGAGGAGCGATGCTCCGTGAGCCACAAGCGCTTGTTGTTCCATCTCTCCCAATCGAAGCGCGCCACCACGTGCACGACCTTCAGTCGGCTGGCGCGTCAAAAGCGCAACTTTACCCGATGCACGCGCATGAATCTTATTACTCACCATATATCGTAGCTTAAGATAATACATGGTGCCGATGTAAATCTTGGCTTCCATCTTCTTACCCGTAATCCCGTTATACATAGTTTCTTTACCATCATATCGGAAGCCCATCTCTCGGAGAGTGCCCTCAAGCTCTTCGACTTTCGCACCCGTAAACGCCGTACCATCAACATGTCGTCCGCTCACCGCAGCAGTTTTACCTGCAAGGAGTTCAATCAGATATCCAAGAGTCATACGACTCGGAATACCATGCGGATTGAATATCAAGTCAGGCCTGATTCCACGAGAAGTAAAGGGAATATCTCTTGGATCTGCAATAAGTCCCACAACTCCTTTCTGCCCGTGCGGTGTAGAGAACTTATCTCCAGGTTCGGGCAATCGCAAGTCGCGAATACGTACTTGTGCAATTTTGTTTCCATCGTTGTCTGCCGTGATAAATACGGCATCAACCGTGCCCTTCTCTTCTTGACGTATAACGGTACTTGCTTCTTTCTTCGATTGAATGCTAATGTCTTTCGCCTCAGACAAGAATTTAGGCGGCGTGGTTTTTCCAATAACAACGTCTCCCGAGTGAACGGCTGCTTCAGGATACGCAATTCCATCATCTTCAAGATATTGATACGAGGCTTCAGTACGATATCCCGCGACGTCTTTATCAGGTACAAGAATCTCATCTTTAAGTCCGCCCGTATATTGCAATTCGGTCGCCTTATAGGGTCGGAAGTACGTGCTGCGCCCCATACCACGGTCAACGCTTCCTCTATTAAGGATAACGGCGTCTTCTACGTTGTATCCCTCAAAGGGCATAATCGCAACAACAAGGTTCTGTCCCGACGGATACGCTTCAAGTGTATCATACATGAAACTCTTGACAAGCGGATGCTGCGGATAATGAAGGATGGAAACATCGGTATCTAATCGTGTAAGATAATTAGCTGCATAAATACCGAGTGACTGTTTAAGAGTCTTGCTTCCACGATTGAGACGAGAAGACTGGTCATGGTTGCCGAACGGTACGAGCGAAGTGATAAGCCCAAAGACATCAATTAAGTCTACTTCAAGATGTGTCGTCGTTTCGTTGATTTTATCGGGATAGAGCGCAACAAATGCGTCTTCTTCTTCAGAAGCATCAAGGTATTCAATAATTCCTTCTTTAACCAAGTCAGTCCAGCTCAATTTTCCTTGTTCAAGCATCAAGATGTGTTCATCCTTCAACAGAGGCGAACCCTCTTTAACAATAATAAGGGGGCGCAGTACACGACCAATCTCTGTAGAAATGACCGCTGAACCCGTCTCACTCTTACTTTGAATGCTCAATTCAGGGGGAAATTCTCCCTGTCGTCGTGCTTCACGAACACTGCGAACAAAATCAACTACCGATCGTACGCTTCCGATAAATCGTCCATTGAAGAAGACATCAGTCCCTTGACCTTCAGAGCTCAATCCAAGACTTTGGAATCGCTTGAGTGCACGCGCTTCATCAAACTGTACGGTCGTAGAAACACGAGCAAGAATCGCAAGGTTCTTGCGCAGACCGATCTCGGTACCTTCAGGTGTTTCGGTGGGACAGAATCGACCGTAGTGTGTCGGGTGCAAGGTTCGTGCCATGAAATTTTCCTGCTCTCCTGGGAGCATACTTGAGACGCGCTGTAACTGTGAAAGAATCGCAAGGTAATTAGTCTTATCCATGTTTTGCGTAACACCTGTGCGCTCGCCAATCCACGAACCAGTCGCGATAGCGCTCTCAATACGTTGTGTGAATAGAGTAGATTTAGCGACGGTCTTAATAGAATAGAACTTCTTTCGCTTCATAACTTTCTGAAGCGAATATTGAATATCTCTCACAAGAATGCTTAAGTTGATTCTGAACAAATCGGAAAGTAAGTCTCCCGTAAGCTTGACGCGCTTGTTTGCATAATGGTCTTTGTCGGTGCGCATCTTGGTATCCATCTTTGCATTAAGAAATTGTTTGATGAGCTTACAGAGCGTGACTGCCTTTTCTTCACGCGCGTTCTTATCAAGTCCAATGTGTGGCAAAAGAAAATCATCAATGCGTTTCTTTGTGCGATCAAGAATTTCTTTCTTCGTGCCCTGAATAGACGCCTTTTCTGCAATAGAGAGCAGAGCATCTTCAGGTGTTTGGATAGATGCGTATTCATATAGATTGACAATAACACAATCATCTTCTTTACCGATGTGCTTTGCAATGTCTGCTTCCTTTGTAAGGCCAAGTGCCTTTAACAACACGACTGCAGGAATATTCTTCAATCGGCTGAACGTAACGTCAAGAATACCTTCATTAGTTTCAGTAATAGTGGTAGGGATACGATATGTCCCACGTTGTGAGAAAAGGCGAAGCATGAGGCCGTTGCGTCCCTCTTCAAGGAACGGCTGATTGGATGCAAGGTCCTCGGCCATGACCATGATACGCTCATTTCCATTGACAACGAAATATCCGCCCGGGTCAAGCGGGTCGATATAGTTCTCAACAAGTTCCTCTTTGTTCATACCAAATGTATTACAAGCCGCGCTACGAACCATAATGGGAATACGTCCGATTTCAACTTCGCCACTATCGTTCTGATCGCCGTACTTGGCGCTCAATTCGACAAAAACGGGAGCAGAGTACGTCAGGCTTCGCAAACGCGCTTCGGTAGGAGTAATTTGGCTAACACTTCCATCTGCTTCAATTGTATCAGGCTTACCAATGCGGACTTTTCCAAGTGTCACATCAACATCTTCTTTATTTGAGGTTTCATTAACTTCGTTCACAATTTGCTGCATGCGATTGTGCACAAAATCGTTGAAGCTTCGAATGTTTGATTCAACAAGCGAGTGCTGCTCAAGATATTTTTTGATAAGGAGATGTTTTTCTTTCATCAGATGACGACCCGATAGTATTCTTGTTTACCATCTCCTACAATTCGCTCAATTTTTATGACATCGCCTCGTTGCGCGCCTTCCGGAACACCAGAATCAGTCGCCTTTATCTTCGGTAATTGTCCAACAGAAATACGGAACGTATCTAGAAGTTTTTTCAACTCTTCCGGTTTTAGCTTCGTGTGTTTGGGCTGTAGGATGTGCATTTGTAACGGCGAAATGACGTTGGTAAACGGGATAACAATTCTGTATAAAAGTGGCTTTTTAAATGTATCGCCCGCACCCTAATTTCAGGCAACATAGTGCTGGTCTCCGACGGGATTCCCGAAGGTTCAAAAGAACCGAGGGGGACTAAGGATTGCAATCCTTAGGATGTTCAAATCCAAATGGCCCCGACGACCCTAACGCATTTTGACTAAAACTTGGCGTATTATTAGGTACAAGTTTTATACAAGATTATGTGATCTTCAGAATTTTTAAGGATTGTCGAGATACAGTCTATCGATTAGAAACCAAAAAGTCTTTCGTAATCTTTGTGATTCATCCAATTGAGTAATGCTGCGATTATCTCAATTTGTCCTCCAGATGTAATAGAATAGAGCAATCTCCAACCAGTCGGAAGATCATAAATCCATAAGTTATTTAGATTATATTTATCAATCAACTTTTTAGGAATTAACTCTTTTTTCACGTTTCTTCCGCAAGAGAAGTTTTCCTGAATTGCACCTACTGCGCGTATTATTCCTTTCTTTATTGGGTCGTTATCAGATAACTCATTAAAGCTTTCTTCAAGTTCTTGGTCTACAAAGATCACTTTATCAGGTTTCATAGTTTAATGGCCGGTCTGTTCTTTATTTTTTCAAAGAATGCAGGATTCCAAATATAAACGAGAAATCCTTCATTATCATATGCTATCTTTCCAATGCTTTCCAGATATTCAATAATAACTTGAAACGTTTGCCACATTACCTTGCGAGGAAGATTATTGAACAGTTCTGTTTTTTTGAATTCTCCGCTATGTTTCTCAATAAATTTCTCAGCCATTAGCACAGTCTGTAAGGTGGGAGATCGTGCAAATTCTGATTTCTTCTCGCTTGTTAGTTCCATATCAATCATATCAATTGATATTATTTAAACTTTCCGGTTTTAATGATTGTCGAGAAGAGAAATCGTTAAAGTCTACGATTTAAAGCGAATATCTTTCTCTTTACTTAACTCTTTTACTTCTACCTTCTAAGTCCTTTCTCATCTTATCAAGATTATGTTTCGAAGGAAATACTATAAGTCCATCAACTTGGTGCTTGTTTCCATCATACTCAAAATACCCGAGATTGTATAAACTAAACCAAGATTTTTCTACAGTAGTGAATTTCCAAGACTTAGGAATATCAGCAGGTTCATTCATAACAATAACTAAATCAATATCAGAACCGATTTGATTTCTATAAGGTTCTTTGTAAAGACCAAATTTTCTTTCAGCAAGAGAGGCCCAAACATAGGCTTCTTTGACACTACTAGATTTAGATAGAAGTTTTTTAATAAAGTCTTCAGCTTTAACCCAGACGTCATCCTGGTCAGCATATAGGATTTTTTCTGGTTTCATAAAGATTCTCGATATTATCTAAACTGAATAACTTAACTATAAAAGTCTTATTAAGCGACTTGTATAATCCTTGTACATACAAAAACTACGAAATTTGACAAAAATATATGATGGCCCCGACGGCCCTAGTACATTTTGTCCATTTTTCGGCGTAGTGATTGGTACAAGCCTTATACAGATTCTCTAGACATAAGCGATTTATAAATATTGTCTAGAAGAATTGCAAAAATCAATCTGAGGTTGTTCTACTTATGCTGTTCCAGGTCGGATATAAAAATAACCTTTGCAATTTTCAGAAACTCCGGACAAATCCCTCTTAAGAATTTTTTCAGAGTCAATACCTTTTCCACCAATCCATAAAGGCGATTGATGACCTGAATTGAGAGGCAATCCATTGTAGTGGCTGTCTATTTCTAGTAATCTAGAAAGATTGCCTGGACCTTGAGCAAATCCTCGTGAACCTGCCCCATCTCTAATTTCTGCAGCAATAAGGGTAACGCAAGAGGGTTTTCCAAATTTACCTGTCGCAATGTCTACAAGGTGCTTACCATATTTAGTGCTAACCGAAACAATTCCTGAAGCGTATTTTATTCCTTCAGAAGCCGTCTTTGCATCTCCTTGATAAGCGGCTACTTCATGTAGTTGCGCATATAGTGTTGCTGAACCCTCGCGTCCTACAACAAAAACACGTCCTAATAGATCTTGAGCCACATCAACTGCAGGTCTAGCAAAAAAGTCATGACTAAGCTGTGTCTTTCGATGTGGAATGTCAAATCCTTTGGCCATTATGTGTTACTCTGTAATGGTTACATAAACATAAGCTTTATAAACTTTATGCTGACCCTCTTTATATGGAAAAAAGACCCGAATATAAGGGGACTTTTCAAGACCTCTGTGTAGACCAAGTAAGGCGTGGAAATAGCTATGCGTCTGGTTTTTTAAAAGATGGTAAAAGTGCTCTTGCTCTTGCATTAGAACGTGCGAAACGTATTGGTCTTCCTACTGAGGTAATACATAGAGCAGAAGAAAGAGGCATGCTTGAATCAGAAGCAGGTAAGTCCGTACTTGCTAACAGTTCTTACAGCCTTTTAATGAGACAAAAGCCCGCAGTTATTAATAGTGTGAAGAAAACCTTTTTCTTGAGCGATTCAGAAGTAAATCATCTTCTCACGGCCGCTGTGGGGGATGGTCTTCTTCTTATGGATGATGAACATTCTGAAATTAAAATCCTCGCGTCAGACGAAGAACATACTATTATTACGACTAATGCTGATGAGGTACTCGCTACTAGAAAAGTTGAGACGGAAAGCGAAAGATTAGACAGGGTACAAAAAGAAATTAACAAACAAATAGATAACAGAAATAAAAGAGAGAAAGTAAGAGTAATCAAAGGAGACGATTGCATCTCCTCTAAAAATCTGTCAGAAAGCGCACTAGAATACCTCAGAAAGAACAAGTATAAGGAAATCTCATTCAAAGGAATAATATCGGGAAATAAGCAGAAATATTTCATTAAGCCTAAAAAGAGTGAAAGTCCGCAACACATATTCTGCGTGTATGATATTGCATCATATCTGAAAAGCTTCACAGAAAAAGTGTTTACCTATCATGCCGTTAAAGCAGATATCGTGTTTGAAGTGAATGGAAAAGAATATGCGATTGAAGTTGAAACAGGCAAGATGATGAAACATAAAAAAGAAGAGCTAAAGAAGAAAGTAGAGAATCTTAACAATAAATATCAAGACAGATGGTTCTTTGTTGTGACTGATAGAAATTTAAGAACAAAATATGCTAAATTAGGTACGACCTATGATAAAAGACACCTAACAAGCGTTATTAATCGCATTGTCAGTGATTCTGCCAACTGACAGCCTATTGTCAGTAGGATTTAAGGTCTTTTCAGCCAAATTTCAGCCGTTCATCGACGAACTTATAAAAGTAGGACTGCGTATTGTCAGTTAACGATTTCTCTCTTTCTCTTCTTCTCTCTGCCTCTCGGACAGATGGTGGGGGCCGGTGCAGCGCTAGGAATTACATTTTTAATAAGCGACACCACGTCTTTTTTTTGAAGAACTGACGTGGTGTGCTTTGGGCTACCCGAGTATTAATTAAAATTTAGTCGCGTTGATAAACGCAGAAACTTGATTTACAATTTCTGAATAAGTTATGCTCTGATTTTCCCACACATTCAAGATACGGAAAAGAGAAGGCATGTTAGTAAACGACTCTCCTGTAATGATATAGTTAAACACCCACGTTTGATTATTGAGAACGGTTGCTCTATTGAAATTGCCTAAATATTGTTCTCCCAATTGGTTAAACAAATAAACTTGTCGATTATTGAGGATAAAATTATTAGGTAGGGAGGCATTGATACCCTGCTCTATGGCCAAATCTCCTTCACTATTGTTTGCCCCATATACAACTACAAGTTTTGGCCTGCGGCTTACATTTGTGTCGTCTTTGCCTGCTATTCTCACTTCTTTTCCAGTTGTATAAAAGCCAACGAAACCAGTGCTAAATCTATCACTCGTAAGTCCCTTTTCAAAGTCTCGACCTGCTTCTTCTGATAAAGGAATGTCTATAAATTCAAGCGTTTGATAACCATTCTCGCTGTAGAACGATGCATTGCCCATATCGTTATAAAATTGACAATTGCCCTGACAGCTAGGAGTGGTATCGCTGTAACTTCCGCTCCATCCCTCCATGGGGGTAACTCCTAGATATACGTTTTGTGAAGAAGGTGAGGCGGTTGTAAGAAATAACTCAAGATTCACAGATTGCACTGCTGAAGAATCTGATATTGAAGAAATATTCCAGTCTATATTTGCACGAGCCATACGCCCCAGATCAGAAGGAATCACTATAAGTTCTCCCGCCTGAAGATAGGTCGAAGGATTATTAGTTCTAGTGTAAGTAGAGGTCGTAGCATTGGTACGATTGATAATATAGCCATTCCATAAAATTGCACTCGAATCCAAACTTAGACTGGGATCAATAATAAGAGGATATTGTATATCGGGATATGCCAAAAATGAAGTAGGAACATGTACAGTAATGTTACTTCCAGTATTTTCATAGACAAGATCAAGACACAGACCTTTTGCATCACATATAAATGGGGGAAGAATAGTGAAGTCTGCATCTCCCTCCTTAGAAAATACCAAATTAATGCCTTCTTGTGATGAGGCCCCTAGGGGATTATTAATAACGATTTCTTCCTTGAGTAAAGTTGGCAAATAATGATATCTCACATCAACATCATTAATGACATTAGAATAAAATATACTATTTTCTCGCATTGAAGGAGTAAATGTTGGGGTCGCGCCATTAATCTCTATGAGTTTCATAGAAATACTTTGTCCATGACGGAAAGCAGTGATAGTTCCATCAGCACGAGCTTCCGCACGATAGTAATAATCTCTTGTGCAGTATTTAGTAATTTCAGATTCTGAGCACTGGGAGAAACTTTCATCAATCTCCCCCCAACGTCCATTGTTACCTTTCCAATACTTATCGTAAGAGTAGATTTGAGCAGTACACGAACTACCCTCGCAGACAGTATCCCAATTGGAGCCGTAATTTGTTTCTTGAGCATATACGAAGGTCGAACTAATAAATATCAGAAAAATGGTCAACATAAAGTAAATCTTACTCATAGTTTCTGTTTACCTCCATATTTCAACCAAGCAATTGAACAGGATAACAGATAAGCCACGAATAAGGGCATTAATACAATGAAAAGATATGTTAATATCAACTCATTGAATGTCGTACAGCTACAATGACAGCCCACTTTTATGATAAGATACTTACTGTAGTCCGTACAGCCATCAAATCCGCCTCTTTCACAAAAACATCTCATGCTTCCAAATACAGTCCAGGATAATATTAGCCAGAATACAAATAATATTACGAGAGTAACTATTTTAAATCGAGTTGGTCGCCAAAACCCATTCGTCTTTTGTTGCAGCACTATCTTTTTCATCCTAAATTGTAACTCCTATTCTATCCATTTCTATGTAGTTACTACTGGTTGCTAAAAATGTAGCATTATAACTTCCAGAAGTGGAATAATTATGATAAATATATACAAAAATAGCTTCCGCAGGCTGTAAATGAAATAGCAGAGTAGAATCCTTGATATCCTCTCCAGAATCAAATTGCCAGGTTATATTTGCTATATTGAAGTTGGCAGTATTGTTCAATTCTACTAAAAAGACACGTTCAGTACTATTCGTATAAACTTCCTTGAAATTAACAATTTGTAAGTCATTGTCTACCCCGAAGGTGTTGGTCATTGCACTAGAATTCGTGTTAGCACCATCACTTGCTAATACCTTGATTTTATAAGTAGTGCCATCTGGAAGATCGCTTGAATTTATAGAGTAAGAAGTCTGATTGAGATCAAGAGCCACCGTACTATAAGTAGTCCCGTTATCGGGACTGACTAAGATGGCATAACTTAATGTATCTCCATCTGAGTCAGAAGCAGTCCAATTTATGGTTAGTTCCTGATTACTAAATATTTGACTACCTGGATAAGAAGTTAAAGTGAGAGCAGGCACATGTGCGGATACATTTCGCGTATCTTTAGTCACACCGTCTTTCTTTAATATGAATTTGGAAAAGCTCTGATTAAAGGGGATAGTAAATGCAAAGGCAGTTTCATTTATTTGAGTAGAATTGCTTCCAAGTAAAAAGTAAGTAAAAGAAACATCGAAACTAAAGTTGTAAACTAAACCGTTAGTACTGTTATAGGCTTCAATAGTATAATTTCCAGTTTGATATTCAGTTTGATTAATTGCTAAACCCGCACCCACCGTGTAGAAGTTTTCAAATCTTCCCGTATCAGAAGATCCATTGATAATCCCCGATACAACAATACGGGATGTTGTAGATATAGGGGTTGCATGTTTAAATTCCTGAAGTAGATGCTCATAAGACTCGTCAGAAATCCAGTTTCTCTTTGTAACCAAAAGATTCCCCATAAAGTTAGATAAGGGATCTGTATAAAGGGGATCGACTGTAAGAGGGCTCAAGGTGGAGGCAGGGCAACCATCTGGAGCGCATCCCGCATCCAAGATCTCATCATTGTTGGCATCACCATTTGGACAAAGATCCGTAAAGCCAAGGAAAGAATTTTGAGACGACCATTCATCACTATCGTATTCATCACAAAATCCATAAGTGTGACCGAGTTCATGGGCGGCAACATGATCTAGAACATTATAGTCTTCGAGGTCAGCTTCGACTAGCACTCCATTGTTAAACATACTACTAACTCCATGTGTACCTTGGTCTCCAAAGATGTTATCTGCAAACCAATGAAAAGGAACTATCCCGACAGCTCTTTCAGGGAGTTCGCCAGCTATCAACGTGCTTCTATAAACTCTATGCATCAATAAGGGGAAACCAACCCCATAAGGGGCTCTTTCGGCTATATTGCTTTGGATACCTGTTCGATTAGTCTTTGCGATTAAACCAGTATCGCTTAAAGGATAGGTTTTCTTTATAAAATCAATAGAATCACTAGCCACATTATCAAAGTTCCCAGCATTATCAACAGAAACAAAAGTCACGCTTAGGTTCCTAGTAGCGCTTACATTAACTACCTTTTTAGCGACTCCACCGAAGACCGCAACCTTCACTTCCTTATTATTGCCGGCAACATCGGGTTTAAAGTAGAAATCAATAGTTTTCATAGTCTCTGTTGCGTTAAATATAGCGGTAGTTGAATTCTTTAAAACATTATCAAAATACAAACTAACCAAAACTTGTGAATTGGAAGAAGCGTTTATCTCAGTTCTGACTAAAGTTTTTCGGTCCTTAACTAATTCTGTGTTTTCGATGACCTGGGCTAATCTCATGCTATTTATATTTCCAGACCCGTTGTTTTCATACCATTCTACAAAATCTGTAAAACCTCGCGCACCCACTACATCTATAGCCTCATCCCCATTTAAGTCTACACTCTGTAAAAAGGAAACTCCGTTGCCAGTGGAAGTTATAGTTTTCCTAGTCCAATTCAATGACGAACCACTGTTCTCATACCACGATATTTTAAAATCATTATCTGATCCGCTTACAACATCAACATCTCCATCGCCGTCAAAATCTGCTGCAGATACAGCAACTGCTCCGTCAGCGCTTGTGTTAATTATTCTACCGGTCCAACCTGCAGGAATTGAACCATTGTTCTCATACCAAGCAACCTTATCATCGTTTCGAGAAGCACTTAATACATCCATATCTCCATCACTATCCAAGTCAGTTGCATATACGGAACGAGCGTCATCCGCTGTGGTGTTTATAGTTCTTGTTGTCCAAGTCAGGGGGCTTCCACCATTATTTTGATACCATTCTATTTTATCGTTATCTCTTGATGCACTAATAACATCAGTATCATTGTCCTTGTCCATATCTATAGCATATAACGATCGTATCTCTCCAACTGATGAAACCAATACATTCTCCGTCCAGGTTGGGGGAGACCCACCATTATTTTTAATAAAATAAATTTCGCCCAAGCCTAAACTTTCACCAACTATAATGTCCATTCGTCCATCTTTGTCTAAGTCCGCAACAATTACAGTTCTTGGAGAATAAGGAGGCCCGAGATTGCTCACAGTTCGGTTTGTCCATCCTGGCGGACTCGATCCGTTGTTCTGGTACCAAATGACTTGGCCATTATCAACACCGGTATGAGATACACTTACAACATCGATATAAGTATCATTATTTATATCTGCTGCGAAAACTGCTTTAGGCGAAAGAAAGGAAGTGGCTATTGATCTCTCAATCCAAGTTGAGCCATTGTTTTCGTACCAAGCTATCTTCTTATCATTCTCTGATGAACTTACTACATCAAGATCCCCGTCTTTGTCTATGTCTGCAGTATACAATCCAGTTGCCCAGTCTGCAGAAGAACCGATTACATGTGTGGTCCATCCCAATTCAGGGTCAATTGCTAATTCCTGCAATTGAGCCAAATCCACGTTTAGTTCTAAATCAATATAATTGCGATTTTCTTTAGAATAAACTGATACCTTATAATCAAAGTTTAAAATATCTTTAAAATCATAATAATTGTTCCCAAAATAAATAACATTCCCATCTAAATAAGTCTCTTCATCAGTTGAAGAGGCATCTCTTTTGTTCTCAAAGGCTCTAAAATATGTCGGAACAGTCGACAAAGTATAATTTGTCCCATTCCAAATAACTGTGGAAGAATCAATTTCGTATCTTACATTAAGTTTTACAGTTCTTGATTCAGCTAGTAAGTTTTTAATAAAATAAGTTTGTTTCACAGGTTTTTCTTTAGTGTTAAAGAGACTTGTATCGTGCTGGCGATAATCACTTTTAACTTCTAGATTGTTGAATTTAAATGTGCTACCATGTTCACCATTCGTTTTCTGGATGTTCTCTGTGTTAAAATCCTTAGAAGAAGAGATATCAAAAACTATATTTTTATATCCCTTTAAATATGAAAATTTAGTTAAAGCGTTTGTATCGTCGAGATTTTTTATTTCTTTATTCTTAACTATTCCTACTTGGTCCTTAGAAATTACAAAATTAGCTTGGAACAAAACAAGAAAAAGCACACCGAGGGCAATAAATCCTATAGAAAATAGATATGCTCCTCTTCTACCCATCTCCGACCGATGAGAGTCTACTTTAAATAAGTTTCTGTAGCTGGATTCTGGAAAGAGGAAGATTGTCAACATTGTTATTATCTCCATTGAACAGATAGGTCTCATCGCAGAATCCGTCTTTCTGCTTGTCTAAACAAGTCTCGCTAAAGCCTGTTCCATCAGGCTTCGCCCAATAATTCCCGCCGACAAAGGGGCCACCCACAATATTTGAACTCTTCTGCTTAGTAGTATTTCCATAATTAGACCCAGTTACACCTGCATTATTCCAATTATTGAAATAATTATTGTATAGTTTATTCCCAAAGGTAGTAGGGCCATCCATCCGCAACCCTTGAGCGTTAGAATAAATATAATTTTGAGTAAACGTGTTTAAAGAAGATTCCGATAAATAAAAGCCGTAAGTGTCAATCGATCTCACAGTATTGTTTATGAGAGTATTGTTTCGAGAGTTAGTAAACCTAAACCCGTAGGTTGCAAAGATGTCTCCGCCATCAATAAGATTATTGGAGAATTTGTTGCTATTTGAATTTTCAGCGACTATGGAAATGTAAATCGATTCAAACTTATTGTCTTTTATAATATTATTTCCTTGTTTTAAATGCATTCCCCATCCAGGGATATTAAAGAAAGTATTGTTTATAATAAGCCCGCTGGAATGAGTTTTCATGCCCACATCGTAATCTGAAATTATACAATTTTTTACTGTTACTCCTGACTGTAAAACAGTTATCCCCGCAGCGTCATGAGGAGAATAAATATGCGCATAATTACAGTCCAAGGTAATTCCTGCCTTATTTATCTTAATTCCTTGTGGTAGTCGATAAGAACCTAAGCACAATTTGGTGTCATTCATTATCACAAACCCATCGGTAGGAGATACGCAGTGCCAACCATCAAATTCAATAAAGGGAAGATGATCTTGATTTTGCTCGTCTATTATGAGCGGGTTATCACAGATGCCATCTCTATCGGAGTCTCCACAAAACTCATCCCTATTATCGTAATTACTCCAATAATTACCTCCTATAGGAAGAGAGAAATCCCATACATTTCCACCGTTATTGACGACTTGAACTTCGTTTTCGACAAAATTATTGTTGTAAACCTCGTTACTTGGAGAAACAATAGATATTCCCCTTTTATTATAGGTTATATCGTTATCCTTGACCTCATTGAAACTTGATCCAGAACCTAAAGATACTCCATTTTCATTAGAAAAGACTACATTGCTAATAAAACTATTATTAGTAGACGAATCGACGACTATCCCACTAGCCTTATTGTCCGAAATATTATTATTTAAAAGGGCAATAGTCTGGGAGTTAGATATTAAAAAAGCGTTAGAGTTATGATATAATGCATTATTAGAGAAAGTATTATTGCTAGAGCCAGCAATAGATAGGGCATAGTCGTTAGTCGAAAGAACGTTATTAGTTACGAGATTATGTGCAGAGTTATTAAAATAAATTCCTTGAGAGAAGTTCTCAATCTTACCATATTTTACTGAAAAAGAATCGAATCCATTATTTAGAACTCCCGTACCTTCGCCATTGCCTACAATTTTATGGCCGAATAGATTTAAGTAAACATTATTTGCTTGGATTGTCAGGCAAGTTCCACTTGCTGCGATATCGTTCTGTAAAACATAAATTTCATTCTCAACGTCTAAGGTCTGACAACCGTATAAATTGCGAGCGCTTGTAAAATTTAATATAAATACAAGAAGGAATAAAATAGAAACTAATCTTATCAACCTCATTCGTAGCACAATAATAAAGAGTATTTAGATTTTTTCTTTTATAGTCTTCTTTTATAGATCTTCTGCGGTTGATTTTAACACCCTTGATGTTGTCCTCTATCCGAAGTTATCAACTTGCCTTCAGAATTAAAATGAGACAAACCATTATGCTCAAAAACATGGTCAATACAACACATATCGGGACGATAATCTAGAATCATAATCTCTCCTGGTTTTGTATTAACTCTGTCCTTAAGGTCTTGCGGTAGATGACGTTCCATAGCAGCCTGATGCCATTTTAGAACTATTTGTTTAGGATCTGCATGATTAGGATAAAATCCACACACTTCTAGTTTTCCAAAATCGTGTGACGCAAGTAAGACGCCTTTTTTCTCTAAACCGCTTAGATGTCTTTTTGACTCCTCAACATTAGCAGAGGCTTCATGCAAGGGTATTCCATATTGTTCAACTTCTCGTACGGGCATGAAAACGGTAAGATAATAAGAAATTATTTTATTATCTAAGAACCTCTGTTGTAGATCAACCAACGTAGGAACACTATCATTAACTCCTCTAATGATTGCAGGCTGACCCCTTATTTGTACACCTGCTTGTTGCAGTTTTCGTGTAGTCTCGCCTGAATGTTCATTCATCTCCCCCGGATGGTTAATCTGTGCAATAACGCTTACTTGCTTTCCTTTTCGTTGATTTGTTTCGTAAAAGAAATCAAGCAATTGTTCATCTCGTAAGTGTTCTGGATTGTACGCCAGACTTTTAGTTGCGAATCTAACCAATCTTACGCCATCATGGTCTATTAATCTTTTGATGACTTCGGCAAGCTTCTGCGTTTTAATAAGTGCAGCAGGATCGCCCCCAGTGAATAGAATATTATTTACTTCAGGATGATCGGCTAGATACTCTAAAGCTCTATCAACTCTTTGCTCAATAGGAACTCGTTCTTTATCTTCATGTCTAATTTCATTGACCTTATAACAAAACTGACAGTTAGAAACACATCGATCATCTAAATGGAATAGTAATGTCGGTTTGTATTTGTGTTGAATAAAATGATCCCCATTATGTCTATAAGAAGCATTTCCATAAGGGTCAAACCTTCCTTTAAAGGGTTTAGAGGCAATAGGAGGAACAACAACGTTAGTCATTTGAGTTCTATAAGGCTCAGATTGAGAGGCAATAAGATCAGTATAGAATCGAGTCACCTTGAAAGGCATGTGAGATTCGCCTAAAGCTTGGGATCGTGCAGACCCTTTTTACAATACTACAATATTTTAAATCTTAAATCGACTGTCTGTATGGAAAACGGACTCAGATCCATCATCCTTTAAATAAAAAATTACCGATATACTCCATCTCGACAATACTTATAAATCGCCCCAATCTTAATGTGCTACTTATCTGCTTACAAAAAACCCGCTCTGTGATGTGCCAAAATGGTTATGGCCCCGACGGGATTTGAACCCGCGACACCTGGATTACCTCAACAAAGATTCTTCATTGTCTTTTTGAGGGACAACGGAAATCGCTCTGTTGTAAAAGTCCAGTACTCTAACCGGGCTGAGCTACGGAGCCGTACCGAAAAACAGTTTAGTTAATTTTTAAATGCTCGCTTTAAGAAAAACTTTCTTGCGCCTTGCGTTCAATCATATCCGCAGTTAATGCGCCGGTATGGCGGTCCACGAGCTCACCTTTCTTGAAAAACAACGTGGTCGGAATAGACATCACGCGGAAACGTCCCGCAAGTTCATACTGTTCATCAACATCGACCTTCCCAAAGTGTATCTTGCTAAGCTTTTCAGCCGCCTTTTTGAACTGGGGCTCCATCATTTTGCACGGACCACACCATTCGGCATGAAAATCAACAATAGCGTTTCCTTGGGAGATAAACGCATCAAACGACGCAGAGTCAAGCTCCTTAATCATCTTTCTACTCACGTGCTACGATTAATAAATCTTTGTTCGATAGGGTTCGGATAAAAATCTTCAATTATCTTCGCTAAAGGGAGTAGTTATTCGCCGCATCCAGAACGCGTCGTCTGGTTGCACGAGTTACACGTAATCGCGCAGTTACCAATGCGTTTAGCAGGTCCACCACACAGCGGGCAGACAATGCCTTCATTGAGTCCGAAATCTTTAATCGTCTTTTGTTCTTCAATCGTTTCAATCTCAGGCATAGTTTTTATTTCGAACTCAACTTTTCCCGCACCCGGGCCAAAATTATTGAGCATAAATTGAGCGACATAGTCAACAATTGAACTCGCATTCCGAATGCGAACGGCTTTCTCATCAAGTTCTCCACCGTTAACATTTTTCACAAACCCGGCGGGCTCAAACTTTGAGTATCGGAATTTATTGAACAAGATATCGACAGGAATCCCATATTGCAAGTTGAGTGAAACGGAAGTAGCCCACGAGTCCATAAGTCCCCTAATCGTCGATCCTTGCTTGGACATTGTAACAAAAATCTCTCCAGGCGAACCGTCATCGTACAATCCAACCGTGATGTACCCCTCATGCCCTGTAATATCAAATTTATGAGTAACTGACTTGCGCGTCTGAGGCAGCCTCCTACGTTCACTTATCGATTCTATGGTCGCTTCTTTCTTTACGCGTTCTCCTTCGGTCTTTTGTGTGTTAAGGGGCTGACTGCGCTTGCTGTTTTCACGGTAAATCGCTACTGCTTTCAAGCCCTGCTCCCATGCAAATACATACGTTTCAGCAATATCATCAACCGTCGTATGCTCGGGCATGTTAACTGTCTTGCTAATCGCTCCTGAGACAAACGGTTGCGTAACTCCCATCATCTTAATGTGCCCACGATGATGAATATATCGTTTTCCCTTCGCGGCCTTGAACGCGCAATCAAATATCGCTAAGTGCTCATCACGAAGTTCAGCAGCGCCTTCAATCGTGTCATTAGCATCAATGTAATTAACAATAGCCTGAATCGCTTCAGGACTGTACCCAAGCGTTTTGAGTGCAAGGGGCACCGAGCGATTGACTATTTTGAGCATACCTCCTCCCGCAAGTACCTTGTATTTCACAAGCGCAATATCAGGTTCAACACCGGTTGTATCGCAGTCCATCATGAACGCGATAGTTCCCGTCGGAGCAAGTACTGTCATTTGCGAATTACGGTATCCATAAATCTCACCCAAGCGTACGGCGTCATCCCAGCAGTCCCACGCCTCGTTAACGAGGTATCGTAAATCGGAAGGAATCTTATTGACTTCAATCTTCTTAACCGCATCGCGATGCATTCGCATAACTTCAAGCATAGGTTCGCGATTGCGTGCGAATCCGGGGAAGGGCCCCACCGCGTGCGCGACCTCTGCGGACATGCGATACGCCTCACCGCACATAATCGCGGTAACGGCCGCGGCAACTGCGCGACCTTCATCGGAATCGTATGGCAAACCCAAACTCATCAGGAGTGCGCCAAGGTTTGCATATCCCAATCCGAGGGGTCGATAATCGTGTGAGTTGCGGGCAATCTTAGCAGTAGGATAACTCGAGCCATCAACAAAAAGCTCCATCGCGAGTGAAAACGTACGAACAACGCGCTTAAATCGCTCGACATCAAACTTGCCCTCTTCCGTTCTAAATCGCATGAGGTTTATGGATGCAAGATTACACGCACTATCGTCAAGGAACATGTATTCGCTGCAATTGTGAATAGTAATACCATTAGCAACAAAACTATGCGTTATCGGTTCAGTCAAATCGTATACGGATTGTACTCCTTCATACACGAGGGAAGCCACACGTTCGAAGGGAACGTCCCTATAGCTTTCAACGTGTACATTCAATCTTTCTAATGCTTTTTGCTTAGGAGACTCAGACATAAATCCGATAAGCTTTTGAAAGACGTGTCGGCTCGAACGAGAAATACGCAACGAATACATCTCTCGTATGGTATATTCTTTAAGTCCTCCTTTTCCATCAGGTAACAATGAAGTCGATTTACCCGCTCGACGATTTTTGTATAATTTACTTCTGATACCAAATCCAAGCAGCATAAGTTGCACATCTTTTAGCAGTTGTAAACTAGTTGAATCGAGAGCAACATATTGAGATTTGTCACCATAATTGGCCACGGTTCCATCGGCACTAAACAATCCTTGCAGGACATACTTTTGAGCTCCCAGAGGGAGGGCAAAAATAGCATCAGAGAGACATTTTTGATGTGAAAGATTAGAAATGTTTACCAACCGACTGATTTCTTGTATCAAAGTAGTGTTCGTTACGACATATTTTCCTGACGTTTGTGTAAGTTGTACCGTAGCAGGAGATAATTTATGGGTTTGTCGTTCATAGTTCTCTGCGACATAGGCCGCAAACTTTTGTAGAATAGATGCTTCCTGCTCTTTATGCATGGTGATCTGTATTCCTCGGTTGGCATTAACAGTTCCGCCACATCCATCCCCTAAATAAACCCCTATCAATTGATACAACGTTTGATCTTTTTCATCAATGGTTTCAAGAGGTGCCACAGCAGAATTAGGTATGAGGAGCAAATCATCTTTTGTCAACTCACACGCGGAAACGAATCCTCTATTTACGGTAAACACTTTATGATCTCCCGTTAATTTTAGCTCGTAACCCGATTCGGTGGAGAGTGTATAAACAGGTTTTTCTCCAGTTTTAAAAGAGCCCTTTATAGCCGACGCTTGAATGAATCCCGTGTTGGTTAAAATAGTCGTTGGTTTTTCAAGAAGAGAATCGATACGGCGCCATGTTCCATTCTCACTGAGCACACGAGTATCTCCAGTTACACAAGGATTGCTTGCGTTAATGCGCCCACTGTTCTTGCATGTATGCCAGGTATTAACTGTCGTGTCAAACTGCACGCCCGGATCACCGCAAATCCAGGTTCCCTCAGCTATTTTATGCATAATCTCTTTTGCCTTGAACGTTTCGCAGGGCTTAGCGGTGCTTACAAACCGTGTCTGCCAGTCACCCTCGTGCTTAACCGCTTCCATAAAGCTATCGGGCGCGCGCACCGACATGTTACAGTTCTGAAACGCAATAGAACTATATGCTTCTCCGTTAAGCCCTCCACTATATCCTTGTTCAATCAAAGCCCATGCTTTTTTCTCCTCTTTCTGCTTGGATTCAATGAATTCAATAACATCGGGATGGTCGACATTAAGAATTTCCATCTTGGCCGCACGTCGAGTCTTTCCGCCAGACTTGATGATGCCCGCATACGCATCGTATCCTTTCATAAATGAAACGGGACCCGAGGCACGACCGCCACCCGTCAATTTTTCTTTTGAACTTCTAAGCGGAGAACGATTAGTACCGGTTCCTGAACCTGCCTTAAAAAGCATAGCTTCTGATTGTTGAAGGGCCATGATGGAGTCCATATTATCCTCGATGCTTTGAATGAAACACGCAGAACATTGGGGGCGATCATCTGATCGCTCGGCGTGCACGATACTATCGGTGGCAGCATCCCACTTCCAGGCAGACACACCGCCCGCATTGCGATCATATTCTTGGTTAGTTCCTGCATTAAACCACACGGGAGAGTTAAACACGGCCATTTGGCTAAGGCAGATTGCCGCAACCTCATCGCGCAACCGTTCTGAACCTGCTAAATCCAAATATCCCTGCTTCAGCGCCTGACGGGCAGTATAACGTGCAACTCGCCCAATAAGTTGCTCAACCGAATGTTCACGTTCGCCTTTCGCTTGATCTCCCCAGAAATATTTGCTTGCTACAACTTTAATTGCGAGAGGCGACCAAAAGTCAGGGCGTTTAACGTTCGGCTGAACAAAAATAACTTTTCCCATATCATCGGTGACCTTAACTTCTTCCGTAACCCATGATAAAGGATTACCGTAAATATCGTATTCAAACGGGCTTTTTCCTTCGTACGTGAAAAATCGTTCAAGCACAAGCGGGCGAACCTGACTTGAGGGCTGAACGCTCGCTCGTACGAGGTCGAACCCGCCGATACCTTCTCCCGATCCTGTTTCGCTTAATGGTTGCATAGAGTGTTATACTAGTGATTTAATTTCTTTTTTGAAGTCAGAAACATCGGTGAAATCCCGATAGACTGACGCAAAACGTATGTAGGCCACCTTATCAACCTTACGCAATTCATGAGACACGAGTTCACCAATAACGGTTGTTTTTATTTCTTTGCCTTTTTTTCGTACACGTTCTTCAATTCGATTTGTCATAGCTTCAATTTGTTCCTCACTCACGGGGCGTTTCTCGCAGGCTTTATGTATTCCTGTTATTATCTTGATGCGGTCGAACGGTTCACGCCGCCCATCTTTTTTGATAACGCGCAGTTCACTCCATTCCACTGTTTCTCGGGTCGAGAAGCGTCTGCCACATTTAAGGCATTCGCGTCGGCGCCGAGTAATGGCATCGGTATCCCGCTTATCGGTCACTTTGGTCTCCGCATGGGAGCAAAACGGGCACTGCATCAATATCCTCCTTTTGTAACTCTGAAATTAACACAACCTGTTGTGTTAAACGCCTCGTAAAAACACAACTGCTTGTGGTAAACCCTTAGATTCTTTTTTAGAACTATTTAAACATTTATGTTCCACACGCATTACTTCATAGCATTTATAAAGAAATGTTCGTGTTATACGCTATGGATCCTTTCCTCGAACAACTTGCATCACAAATGGGGATTCCCATAGGGCTTCTTATCATTGCCTTGATTTGGTCGCTTGTCTGGAAGGCAATTGCTTTTTGGAAGACTGCGCGCAATAATCATATCATCTGGTTCGTTATATTTTTCATAGTTCACACGTTTGGAATTCTTGAAATTCTATACCTCTTTCTCTTCTCGAAGATATCTCTTGATAAAAATAAAACGTTGTCAAAAAAATCGAGGAAACGTCAATGAACACTCTATTCAAACGGCACCAAAAAGTGCGATTGCTCGTTGCTCCCCACGAAGAAGACATCGAGCCTTACACAGATCCTCCAGTAAAAATTGGCGCAGGAGCTATGGGATTCATCAATATTCTTCTGCCTAATGGAAGATATCATGTGAAAATTCAGGACCAAGAAGGCAACGAACTTGCATACGTGGCCATGGACGAGGAACAACTAGAGGCATCAGCCTGATGATTTCGGTCGTCATCGCCTCGTATAAAGAGCCGCGAACGATTGGAAAAGCAATCAAAGTGTTAGCGTTACAACTTACGAAAAATGATGAAATTATCGTAACGGCTCCTGACATAGAAACAAGAAACGCGGCTCGCGCAACACGTACAAACGGCATTCCGCTCGTTATACTCGTCGATAAAGGCAAGGGAAAACCGGCGGCGCTCAATCGCGCAGTACAGAAAGCAAAATATCCTTTACTTCTGCTCACGGATGGAGACGTGCGTGTATCTTCAAACGCAGTTGAACGTTTAAAACAGCACAGCGCCAATATTCGCGTCGGCATTGTGACGGGTCGCGTTGTCGCCACCAATGCAAAAAAAACAATGCTCGGATTTTGGGCGTATGCGCTAAGTGAAGCGTTTCACGAATTGCGATTAAAGCGGCAACAGAAGGAAGGCGTTATCGCCACAGGGTATCTCTATCTCATACGGAAAAATCTCTTCCCCTTTATACCCGAAGACACGTTAGCCGACGATGCGTACGTGTCACATCACGTTCTCGCAACGGGGCACACTATCGTATACGAGCCTCGTGCCGAGGTCTACGTCAAATACCCCGCAAGCCTTCCTGACTGGTTGCGACAAAAAAAGAGAACAGCGGGTCGTGTGTATCAACTGGCTAAATTCTATCATATATCAAAACTACATTCATTCACGCAAGAGGTATCAGTCGGAGTACTTGTACTTAAAAAAATAAGTTCTCTACAAGAAGTGTTCTGGCTCCTAGGGCTCTTCATCTTCAAACTATACGTGTGGGCACGTGTCTTCTTTGACTATCGTCTTTGGAAGCGCACGTTTAGCAAAGCGTGGGAACGAGTAGAAAGCACAAAGTAACCAGTAACTTTTAATACGCATTCTTTTTCTCAAGAGCAAGGGGCCATGGGGTAGCCTAGTTAGCCTTCTACCATGGGGTGGTAGCGACCCCGGTGCGAATCCGGGTGGCCCCATTTATTCCCTAATTAACTGCTCTTAATAAAATAGACAAACCAAATAACAAATGTCATAACGGCAAGCACTATAAGAACAGTAATAATTTCGTTAAAAATTTTCTTTCTCTCTTCCTTGGGGCCCTCATAATTAAGTCTCTTTACCGCCTCTCGATAAGTCTCTTTTTCTTCTTCACTCAACTCGCCCTGCGTCAACCCGCTTTGTTTAGGCTCAGATTTCTTATGGTCGTACACGAATCGATGAGCTCCCCCCGTATTAACAATTTCTCGTATACCCATATCTCTTTAGGATAAATCTGATATTTATATCTTGCTTATAGTAGAGTTAAATAAGAGAATTCTTAATCTCTTTCACAATCCGTTGTATCTGCGTAGAAGAAAGCGCATCCCACAAACTTATTCTGATTGAACCATCAATCTCTTTCTTTCCAAGTCCGAGTGCGCGCAGCACGTAATCTTCTTTATCCCCATGCGATTCACACGCGCTACCCGTTGATATATAGATTCCTTTCTGTGAAAGGCGCGTAACAAGCATTTCGGCATCAACACGAGGAAATGAGACATGCACATTGTTTGCAAGTCGGTATACGCGAGAACCATTAACAACGCCCCCCATTTTTTCCAATTCATTCATTAAGAGATCTCTACTATGTGCTATCTTCTTCCAGTCTTTTTTCTTGACGTCTGCAACGGCAGTCGCAAACCCAACCGCCCCCGCTACGTTTTCCGTGCCACTACGAATTCCACGTTCCTGTCCTCCCCCAAACATCGCAGCCCCGAGATTGATTCCTTCTCGTACATACAAAATCCCGATGCCCTTGGGACCCCCGATTTTATGCGCGGACGCTGAAAGCAAGTCAATGTTCATCGCTCGAACATCAATTCTTTCCTTTCCAAAACTCTGTGCCGCATCGGTATGAAAGAGCACATTTTTCTTGTGACAAAGAGTTCCAATTGTTCCAATGTCCTGTAACGTCCCCACAACGTTATTTGCATGCATGACTGACACAACAAGCGTGTTTTCATCGACCTCTTTTTCAAGCTGTGCGAAATCAATAAATCCCTCTGAATTGACAGGAAGCGTTACAATCGTGTACCCCCACGAACGCAAATACTCACACGGAGCCTTCATCGACGCGTGTTCAATTGCGCTTACAATAATCTTTTTCTTTTTCGAGTGATGGGCAAGTCCGAAGAGGGCAAGGTTATTCGACTCGGTTGCTCCCGACGTGAAAATAAGCTCATGCGGTTTCGCGTGCAGTTCGCGAGCAAGACGCGTACGTGCATCGTTCAGTGCTTTGAGCGCCTGCTCTCCGAACGCATGGGGTGAACTAGGGTTCCCATACGTGTGAGAAAAGTAAGGCCCCATCATCTTAACAACATTAGGAAAAACAGGCGTTGTCGATGCAGCATCAAGGTAGAGGGGATTCATTGCCTTCTAAAGGAAAAGTACTCTTAAAACCTTTCGGGCGCAAGGATTTTATAGCGTATTGTTCTCTCAAAGGCATGCCTCTTTCGCTCAAAGTAAAACGGCGCGTTATCGTATCAAGCTGGGTCGTGCTGGTGGTCCTCTTGTATATGTTCAAGAACGCTTCTTTTTTGGCTCGCGTTCTTTCAACCATGGGGCTCGTAGCCCTGTTTTACACAGTGGATCATTACTTCAAGGCCGATTTCAAACCTCGCCATTACCTTTTCATTTACTTTATGGCGGCAGCAGGATTTCTGCTGAGCCCACTCTATTATCTGTACTCCCTATACGATAAAATCCTGCATCTCATAGTCCCTATTTTGTTTTCATCGATAGTGTTTCATCTTGTCTCAAAATTACGGCTTGAGAAAAAGTGGGAGCTCTTCTTCACGTTTGCGATTGTGTTAGGTTCGCTGGCGCTTTTCGAGCTCGGAGAATTCGGCCTCGATTATTTCTTCAATATGCAAATGCAAGGCGTCTATATGCGAGACGCCTCTGGCCTTGAAAAGTATGATATTCTTATGGACCGAAACGATGACACGATGGTCGACATACTATTGGGAACGATTGGCTCGGGAGCGTATTGGCTTACTCGATTAACGCGCCACTCTATGCAGCAACGCGCTCGTCAGAAGCGGGTCGAATATCACAGGTCGAAATCACATCGAGCTCGCTAAATTCTTTGAACCCATAGTAAAACTTTCCTTCAAGCTCCCATGCAGGCAGCGAGGCAAGCCCCACACATTTAGTTTGAGCATCACACGCACGTTTTTCAATAAGTTCCCATGCGACTATGCCAAAGAGCGCGTGTTGCGCATCGCAGTCGGCGCAATTTGCTGTTTCATAAAATACGGTTCCTTTTGAAGCGAGGCATTCAGCAAAAGCCATTTTTTGGTCTTCTCCCAATACATAGCCCGTTGTTTTAGAAAACCAATCTGAAAATAAATAGGTGCCTACAATAATCACTACAAGCACGAAAAAAGTTGCAAAGACACGCGTTTGGGTGTTCATCTCTTCTAACGGACTAGAAACGTTCATAATGTTTATAAAGATACGGTTCACTAAACGACCATGATAGGCTGGATTATTGGAGGCATTGGTGTTCTTGTCTTGCTCATTTTTATCTATTACTACAATCGCTTTAAAACGCTTGAGAATCGCATTGACAACTCCCTGTCGCAGATTGACGTACAGCTCAAGAAACGAGCAGACCTTGTTCCGAATTTGATTGAGACCGTGAAAGGCTATGCCAAGCACGAAAAGTCCATTATGTTGGAAGTCACAAAAGCACGCGCCAGTGTGCTCGGTGCTTCAGATATACAAGGAAAAATGAAGGCCGGTGTTAAATTACAATCTGCGCTCGGTTCACTCTTTGCAGTTGCAGAAAACTATCCGCAGCTTAAGGCAAATGAAAACTTCGTACACTTGCAACAAGAATTATCTGCCATAGAGGACAAAGTGGCCTATGCGCGTCAGGCGTACACCGATTCAATTCTCGCATACAACAACAGCGTAGAAACCTTCCCTGGCGCCTTCTTCGCTAAATTGTACAGTCACAAAGAAAAGCCTTCGTTCCAAATTCCCGCAGAAGAACGGAAAGTGCCTAAAGTTAGTTTCTAATGAAAGGCCCGCATGTTAATATAGAATTCAAGGCTCGCTGTTCAGATCTTGAGAGAGTTCGTATTATTCTTAAAGAGAGAGGGGCAGATTTCAAAGGTGTTGATCATCAGGTGGACACCTATTTTAACGTGAGAAAAGGAAGACTCAAGCTCAGAGAGGGCTCGATTGAAAACCATCTCATTTTTTATGAACGTCAGGACACGTCAGGCTCCAAGCAGTCTAACGTCATTCTTTTTCCTACAGAACCTGATTCTATTATCAAATCAATGCTCACAAAGTCAAATGGTATCCTCGCGGTCGTGGATAAAAAGCGAGAGATTTATTTTATTGATAATGTAAAATTTCATCTTGACACCGTGGAAGGACTCGGTTCTTTTGTCGAAGTTGAAGCGATTGACTACGAGGGTTCCATGGGTGTGGATAAATTAAAAGCCCAATGCGATTCGTACCAGGAATTGCTGAAAATACGCTCTGAAGACTTTATTGCCCATTCATATAGCGATATGATCCTGCAAGGCAATCTTTAAATACAAACTTCTCGTCAGAGGAAAGTGAAAAAAGAGTTGTTTGTTTTCTTCTGTATGGGCCTTCTTTCTTTAAGTATGGTCCTTGTTACCGCAGAAGGCGCTTCTACGGGAGGCACCACGACAGGCACCGAACGAACCGTTAACGCCGTTAATGCAGTGGCGTGCGAGACACGCGCAACAGTAAAAGAAAGAATACAATGTCGTATGCAATTCAGGTCAAACGTACAGTCTATCGAAGAGTCCTGTCGTGCGCTCTCTATAGACAAACAAGCTGCATGCAATCGCCTACAAAATGATGCGGCCCCGTGTTACGACAAGCCTGCAACCGAAAAAGCACTCTGTCTTCGAACCAACGCAGGTGTAGGAGCCGGAAAGCTCAATCGTTACGCAGCTACCGAACGACGTCACTATGCCGCGCTTTTAATGTACGAATTGCAAGAACGGATTGAGGCCAAGCAAGAAGCCGGAGCATTGACCGACGAACAGGCTGCCGACCTCATTGCACAGATAGTTGACATCAAGCAGGCGTTGCTCGCCAACGCGCCCCTCGATGAAGTCAAAACAAAAATGAGTGCATTCAAAGTCGCGTATCAAACGGCCATGGGGGCAACCGCATGAAACAAAGCATTCTCATCGGCGCAGGTGTGCTTATAGCGCTTATCCTTGTAGGGTATATCATGTTCGGCAATGACGCCGACAATACTCCGGAACCCCGTACGGATGGAATCAACGAAGAACTTTCCATTCAAGAGGAGCCTTCGCTCTCATCAGACGCTGACGTTTTCAACGAGTTTGACGCAGCACTTGACGGTCTCAGCTAATCTTTCATCAGTTTTATATACTAAATTCGCAAAAGGTTTCTATGCAACGCGTATCATTTGAAGACCAGATAACCAAGAACAAGCTCAAATCGGTGCTTCTCATGACGATAGTCATCGCCTTCTTTATCGTACTGGGTTACGTCGTTGCTCAACTGTTTGACCCCTCTTATTTTTTCATAATCATGATTATTTCAATCATTTTCTCATTGGGGTATACGATTTTCAGCTATTATAACTCCGATAAAATTGCGCTCGCCTCAGTGAATGCAAAGCCCGCCTCGCCTACCGAACATCGTATGCTATTTCATGCAACCGAAAGCATGGCTATTTCTGCGGGACTACCTATGCCACGCCTATACGTAATGAATTCATCCGAAATAAACGCATTCGCATCAGGTCGCGACCCCAAACATGCAGTCATCTGTGTAACAACGGGGATGCTTGAAAAACTGAATAAACAAGAACTTGAAGGCGTCGTCGCACACGAAATGTCCCACATTGCCAATTTTGACATCCGATTTATGACCGCAACTGCCATTCTCATTGGCATGATTTCTATTATTGCCGAACTCTTTCTTCGTAGCCTTTGGTTCTCAAATAATGATGAACGCGGAGGACGAGCCCAGCTCGTATTTCTCCTTGTAGGAATCGTGCTTTCTATCCTTGCCCCGATAGCCGCACAACTCGTTTCGCTTGCCATCTCGAGAAAGCGCGAATATCTCGCCGACGCAACGGGTGCAAAGTTCACACGGTATCCGCAAGGTCTCGCCAACGCCCTCAAAAAAATAAAGCACGAACATGTTTCAAAAAGCGAAATGCACCGATTTAACCGTGCAGTTGCGCCGTTATGTATTGCGAATCCCTTCAAGAAAGTATCTGGACTATTTGCGACACATCCCGATATTAACGATCGAATTAGACGTTTGGAGCAGATGTAGACTTTCTTCTTTCTAAATAAACAGGTAAATTTAATTCTTGGTAGAGCACAGACATGTTTACTATGTTTCTTATGTTTGAAATGTTAAAATGTTTTTCTAACTCTTTCCCTGAAGGGTATCTTTTTTCATTTTTTATTATCCTCAATATATATTTTTTAAATTCCTCTTTCCATAAATTAATGAGCGCAATATCCGGGATTTTAGCTCTTTTTCCGCCCATATTTCGTAAAGGGGGTACCAGATCAAGTATTTTATAAATCTCGAATAAACTCTTGAAATAACTATAAAGGTCAAGATTTAATTCTTTTAATATTTCATTATAACCAGGTTTTATTTTTTCTTTTAGGTATTTATTCAGAACATAATTTAATATTTTCTCTCTCTTCAATTTCTTGCTTATATCTTCTTGATTCACAGAATGATCAAGGATAAAATCAAGATTATGCGTATCTTCAATTTTTAAAGTTTTCATTAATTCTCCTCCTCTAATCAATCTGATATCTCCTCGTAAATTTAAATTATGGTCGCATAGGTCTGTGGTAGTTATTATAATTGCCTTATCTAAACTCTCTTTTCTTATAAAACTTTCAACCTGTTTTAGATCTCGTGATTTAAATTTTTCAAACTTATTATATGCCTTAAGCTCTATGCCTACTTTATCTTTTCCGTCAGTGGCTATGATGTCTATGCCTCTCTCCCTTATATTTCTATATTTAACTAATCTTAGGCCTAAATTTCCGATATTTTCTATTACAATTTCAAGCAATAGTTGCGCTTTCCGGGACTTAATCTCTTGATTAGCAGTTATTTTATAAGTCAATCCCGCTTCTTTATATAAAAAATCAATGCTTTCTTCTATTTTTAATTTGAAATTTCTTTGTAGTTCTCTTTTACTTGGAATATGTCCTCTTTTGTACTCTGCTCTAATGTAATCCATTAATTCCTTTTTTACTTGGGATTTGGAGTTATTAGGTCTCTTTCCTTTGTAAAACAAAAGAACATAACTCATTTAGCTCTATGATTTTCTTCTATTTATATTTTTCTCATTTACCGATTGATGAACGCATACGAAGATTAGAAGCAAGGTAATACGCGCCCTTCGCAGTTCCCAGCATTTTTTAGGTTTCATGCAAACAACTATATAACTGAGAAACCGTTCTAAGCATGACTGAAGACCAAATATTGAATGCTTTCGAATCAGTGGGCATTCCTAAGATGCAAACAATCGTCTATTTAGATCTTCTTAAGAATAAAGAATCTACAGCTCCCAAGTCTCAAAAAAACTAAAATGCATAGGGCTAATATATACGATACGTTAACAAAACTTAAAGAGAGAAACCTCGTCTACCTATTAAATAAAGATGGAAAACAGGTGTTTGCCACACTATCAACTGATTTGATTATCAACGAAGAAAAAAATAAGTTAGAAAATCTAAAATCAGCGATGAATTACATAAAAACGACCTATGTATCTGGGCAAACTCCTAAAGTATACGCCTTAGAAGGGATTAACGCCGTAAAAAGCGTTTTATTCAGTCTTTTAGAAAAAATTCGGACATGTGGATTTATGGTCTTGCAGAAAACGAAAAAGTTATCAACGTTCTTAATGACAGGCTAATGCATTCATTTCATCTAGAACGAATAAAGAAACGACTTAATCTCAAGCTTCTTTTTTATAAAATTCCTATAGAAGAAATAAAAACCCTCAGCAATCTTAAGTTTACCGAAGCCAGACTTTTGCCAAAAAAAACAACAGTCTAAAACGTCCCAAATTACTCAGATAGTCTGCGAAAAACTCAGTGTATATCCCGCTTTGGATTCAGCCCATTTACACGATTGTAATCGAAAGCGAAGTTATCGCAAAAGAATACACTGATTTATATGATCTCATCTGGAGTTATTCTAAAAAAGTAATATAAGTTTTCGAGGAGAAACGTCTTCTTTCATACAACAATTATGTCTTGCTACCGCGCTCGCATATATACTATCCAAACTAAGGTTTATCATAAAGGAGGCAAGAACAAGATGACATACATACAAAGAATAAAGAACGATGCCGCAACAATGGATCGAAGAGACATGGAAGATAGAACGCTAAAGGATAATAGGGACAGAAACGATGAATTAACCCTCATCAGACGAGAACTAAAAGATGAAAATTTCAAAGAATCATTTAATATGAATCTCTACGATCTGACTTAGAATCTATGTAATATTCGTTTACGCTTTAGCGACTTTAACGGCTCGAGGACCCTTATCGCCTTGCTCAACTTCAAAGGTTACTGCATCACCTTTCGTGATGAACGACCCCTGGGCAATACCGCTCATATGGAAGAAATATTCCTTTCCATCTTCTCCGGTGATAAACCCGAATCCTTTCGTTTCGTTATAAAACTTTATCGTGCCTTTCATCTACTAGCTCTGAAACGAGCCATTATAAATGCTCGTATTTTCTAAAATAGACGCCCTGACCAGATTTGTAACAACGCCGTACAAATCGAGGTCCATGAAATATATAAAAAGAGAGTTGTTATTTCTTAAGAAGCTCGCTTTGCTCCAAAATACTTCTTTTAGAAAGATCATCAAGAAGTATTCCTTGCTTTCCAATATAAACGCTATAAACTTCTCCGTTCAATTCATCTCCCCCATTTCTCCCAGCTGAATCCGGCATATATGCCTTTATCCGATAAATCGCTCCTTCAGGAGCAGCAATATCTCTTTGATGATCAACTAATTCTATATAAATTCCAGGGGATCTTGGAGATTCTATTCTTACGGTTGGTCTAACCAAAGATGTCAGTCTTACTTCAAGAGAACCATCAGAAAAACGGGCTACTGCTTCGTGTCGGTCTGTTGCAACGGCACAATGGGCATTTTTTAGATCTACTCCTAATTGTTCAGCTAACCGTGCAATAATAGTCAAACCTTTAGTATTTCCTCTCTTGACCATGCTTATTAGCATAAAAAGCTATTTAAAAATAAATCTGTGATAGAACGAGTATATCCTCTTCTTTAACCAAACAACTAGGCATAAAACCTTAACTGCGAAAGTTGTGAAAAACGCTCGGACCAAACGGGCAAGTAAAAGTCTGACGCCTACCTATTATTTAGAATTTGCTTTTTGAAAAGCTTCTTCAATCCACTTACCTAGATTTGTATACCCGTCGTTAATTACCCAATCATATACTGGATAAAGTTGAGATAAATATGTTTTTACACCATTCTTTTCAATATATAGAGTATCAAAAGGATTTGCTCCCTGTGAATCTGTTCTTTGATTTTGGTCTTTGATATTGTGGATTCTAATACCCATCATACCATTACCCCGACTGTAACTTTCCTTTATTTCATGTATTACCCAGTCTCTATTTGCAGTCTCTGCACCAATTAAAACTGCAGTTACAGAGGTTCCCTTGAGCTGGTCAGAAATCCATCTTTTAATCGCTTCTTCTCCTTTTTTCTTTACTTCTTCCCAAGAAACAGAATCTATAAATCCAGCGTGTTCCATGCCTTTAGTAACTCCGCTATTTCTTACCTGCCCTGCTCTCCAAGAATCTCTTTCGTAATGAAAACTAAAAAATGTTTTTCTTGCCATTAGATTATTCCTAATATTATTAAAAGTTGTAAAGCCACATTTAATAATATTATTGGGATATACAAAATAGCTACTGTTGAAGAGAAGAAAGCAGAAAAGAAAGACACTTCTTTTTTGAAAGGAGATGTATCCATACAATATTTTTCCTTTGATTTTTTAGTTCTAACAAAATCATATAATTTTCTAAATAGTCTTTCTTGTCTTAAATAATAAGAGTCAAGAAACCAGAAACAAGTAATTGGAAGAAGAGACAATAATAAAAAACCTATTTTAGAGCCATTTACTGCAAAAGCAAATAATAGAGAGATAAAAGTTATAGCCCAACCCTTTATTAAAAAAGAATTATTGGACATTCTATTTATTGTGTTGTGTATAAAATCTAAGTGAGTTTGCATAAAAGTCAGCTATTTCTTTGTTTTTAACAATTTCTATAAATTACTTCTATGCCTATTCCACTCTTTTGTATTGAGGGGCTATGAATATCAGAGCATAAAATAAGTTTATTATCAACTCCGCTTAAAACAACGTCTCTTAATTTGGTGTTTCTGCTCACCGTTATAGTGTTGTCTGTTCCGCTTATTACTAAATAAACTGGATTGTTCGGATTATTAATTGTTTCAATTTGACTTATTCCACTTATTGTTATATCAACAACATCTTCATAAGATTCTTGATTTTGATAGTCTTGACTTTCAGTATCGCTAAAAATTCCTAACAACAAAAGTAACAAAAATATTCCTCCAATTATTGCCAGAGTTTTTACAGTCCAATGAGTTTGACTTTTAGCCATAGTCTTATAGAATTTTTTAACTTTTAAATGTTACGCTTCTGTTACTCTGTTATTTTAAACATATTTCTGTTTTGTTTCAATGAAAGAGTTATCAATAAGAGATAAAATTTTCTTCAAAAAGAGCAAGTTAAGACAAAAAGTTCTTGATTTATTAACCGAACCAAAAACCGCTACTGAAATAGCGAGAGAAATAGGACTTCACCGCAGTTCTATAAGCCGTATTTTGATAGATTTGTTGATTGGATTAGAGGTTCTTAAGTTTAGAAATAATCTCCTTAGGCATATCGTTTAGGGCTTTTTCTGCTGTTTTTGGGCTTACCTGAACGATTTTTTGAATGAATTGGTGTAATATGTCTTTCTCGTCTTTTTGTCTTTGTTCAAACTCAACAGCAACTTTGAAATCTAAGATGGCTCCGCAAGAATCACAGAACTTAGCAGTTGATTTACAAATAATAGAACAACGAGGGCATTTTTGAGGTTTAAGCTTTGCTTCTTTAGGTGCTTCATCTTCTAAGCCATGCATTTTCAATAAAGCTTTATCTGTATCTCTTCCAGACATGTGAACATAAACACCCGCCATTTTAGAGCTTTGAGTCCAACCGAGATAATTTTTCATTTGTGACTCTGTTAAGTGATTTGCTAAATGTGTTGCTCTTGAATGCCTAAAATTGTGAGGGTTTACTTTTCTTCTTATCTTTGCTCTTTCTGCAATTCTTTTTAACAAAGCAGTAGAACCCGCTTGTGTTAATGCTTCTCCATCTGTCATAATCCATAATGGAGAATCTAAATCATCTGAATAAGGGTGATTGTTAAACCAATCTCTCAAATAAGGAGCAGACATTATAGCTAAAATTCTTCTGCTTCCAGTCTTACCATGAACATTTAATATTGCTCCGTGTTTTTCAAAGTGGACATTTTTAACTTTCATAGAAAGCATTTCTCCATTTCTGCAACCTGTTTCATATAAAGTCGCTACAAAAGCCTTATCTCTTATTGTTGGTGCGTAAGTAATCATTGATTTAATTTCATCTTCACTTAGTAAATCTTCAGGGATTTTTCTATTAGCATAACTTATTTTCGGTTTAATCCATCTTGCAACTTCTGAACACTCTTCTCCACCATTAAACCATCTGTAAAACTTCTTTATAGCAACCTTGTAATCATATTTAGTCCAATCAGCCCAACCTTCTCTATCATTAATTTTTATAACGAGTTCTTCAATGTCTTTTCTGTTTGCTTTATCTAAAGGTTTTCCAAACATCATATTTAGAACTCTCATTTGTTGAGTATATTTCTCTACTCTCTTTTTACCTAAACCCCCTGCTTTACAACCTTTCAAAAATTCTTCAATAATTTTACTATTATCATAATAGCTAAGCATAACTAAATCATAAAAAGCCCTAATTTAAACTTGTAGTTTAACGCTCGGACTCGGCGTTTACTTTCTATCTTGGCGCTTGAGAAAACTATCAATGAAGCCCTTATGGCTCTCTCTGCTTGTAATGGAATTGACACGCCAAGCATTGTTTGCGCCCGCAACCTTTTCTGCCTTAAGACTGGTGCGAAGTGCAGCATGTAAATCATCCGAGATTAAAACATCTCGCTTCGAGGAGTGTGCGAGCCGTTTTGCCGTCGGAACAACCGTCCCTACTGAAGTAAATTGGCCAGGGCGTTCAGGGTGCGTGATAATCTCTCCCTTGCCTACGCCAACACCAAAGTCAAACGAGCCCCCCTCAGCATTTCCCTTCAGAACCGTTTCAATCTCTTTTGCAATCTGTACGGCAAGCAACTCATTTTCTAGTTTCTTTGTAAATCGAGGGCTAAACGCAATAAGATGTTGGTTCAAGTGACTGGTTACCGAAGCTCCCGCGTGCTGCGCAATCCCAAGGGCTTCATCAAGGGCATTACGGGCAAGCGCACTTTCACTGTCCACACGCAAGGCCACCATTGTTGCGGGTTCTCGTGTTGCGCCCGCAGGTATGCCAACAGCAGGCGTAGCAAAAGGAGTACGCGTTACTGAAGTTGAAGAAGTGCTTGTTTTATTAGAAGACATGCCCCGTCTTGTGCGACGTCGCGAGACGTACACATTCGTAATCAACGTCACTCCTAAAAGCCCCGCTATAAAGAAAGCAATCCACCACACATTAAATAAATATCCGCCGACCTCCCCAATATCAATGGCTCTTCCCGTCAGCGGAACCCCCGAAGCAAGAAACGACCTATTACTGTCATGAACTTCCACATCATATGCCGCATCGGGGGCCCGTAGTTTGAATCGTTTAGATGCGCCCACATCAAGGATGACTTCACGAATGGATGAATAATCGCCTACCGAAATCTCAAGGTTTTCACGATATTCCACATTACCAAGATTGGTCACAACAAGCGTGTTATTGTTCTCGAGAACAAATGAAGCGAGTTCACGTTCGTTGACATAAAACAGTTTCTTAGTAGATAACTCTTCAATATGCGCTTCAATACGCCAGTATCCGGGAACTGACGACGCATTTACATCGAAGCTCGTAGGTTCACTCGTCTTAGCGAGACGGGTCAACAGAGGTTCTTTGGAGTCGGGTGCAAATAAGTCGTAGCGAACATTTCTCGCAAGCACGTTATCTGCCTGGTCATACGCGTTAACTGTGAAACTAAACGGTGACCCTGGAGTAGCGTCGATAGATTGAAATTCAATCTCGGCCCGCGTTAATACAACCTGCGCAATAATGGTGCTGGCTGCGCTTCCTGCATTTATACGCACGCCTTTCTCATTAACTTCGTAACTCTCAACGCGCACCACATGCTCTCCAGGAGAAAGTGTGCGAGGCAGATTAATGTTAAATGAAAAAGCGCCGGAGGATACGGGCCCATTCAGTGAAAAATTAGTTCCCTCAATCGCTACGCGAGCGAATCCATTGAGCGCCTGGCCATTAGCCTTTCGCGCGCTTCCAATAATCGCGAGTGTTGTCTCGGGCATCACCACTGTTGTAGGTACTACAAGTTCAGTTACAATTAAATTCGTCACGACAAATGTCTGGCTTTCAGCAGTATCATCTCCAAACTCGGCCTCAAATGAACATTCGCCCTCTAACGACGCGAAGAGAGGCGAATCGAGTCGAGGAGTAAACACAATATCTCTGCTTTCACCAGCTACCATAGTAGTAAGGCTTTGATAGAGAGTTACCCGCTTAGCATCACATACCAAATCAACCCTTACAAAATCAGTAGTCGCTCCTGATGGTCGAAGCGTAATGGTCATACGAAGTTCATCTCCAAAATTATAGACTGGGCTTGGTTGGCTAAACAAAAGTTCTGCAGAACCAAGAGGCAAGGCCATCAACACCAAAAAAACAACGCTAAAAAAGATAAACCTCTTCATAGAAATTACAACGGCAATTTCTATATAAATGTGTCGTCACCAATTTTATAAACTCATTCCTCGTAAGCCAGTGATGACAAAGCCCTCATTCTCTGTAACTCCCTGGCAGGTTTCAGGCGCGGTCGACTATGATAGGCTTGTTACGCAATTTGGAGTAGAGCGAATGAGCGAAAATTTGGTAAAACGAATATCCAAGCATTCTAAAGAACCTCATTTCATGCTTGCCCGAAATATTTTCTTTGCCCATCGCGATCTTAATTGGCTTCTTGATGAATACGAAAAGAGAAATAAATTTTTTCTGTATACGGGGCGTGCCCCTTCAGGGCCAGTGCACGTAGGGCACTTAATGCCCTGGGTATTTACCAAATGGCTCCAGGATGCATTTGATGTCGATTTGTGGTTTCAGTTTCCTGACGAAGAGAAATTTCTGTTTAAACAAGATCTAACACTTGAAGATACTGCTCACTATCTCAAGGAGAATATGCTCGATATTATTGCCCTTGGATTTAATCCTAAAAAAACACATTTTTTGGTAGATACGCAACATGCACATCTCATGTACGCAGAAGCCTGTAAAGTTGCCAAGAAAATAACATTTTCTATGGTGCGCTCTTCTTTTGGGCTCGATGAGCAGTCAAATATAGGGTCTATCTTCTATACTGCAATGCAGGCAGTACCCGCCTTTTTACCCTCGGTACTTGCCAAAAAGGAGATGCCGTGCCTTATTCCTCACGCGATTGATCAGGACCCTCATTTCCGTCTCACACGAGACATCCTTCCCAAGCTAGGGCATTACAAACCTGCCTCGATTCAATGTGTCTTTCTACCCCCTCTTACGGGAAGCGACGGCAAGATGTCCTCGTCTCGTGAGCAGACGGCGATTTACACAACCGACACACCCGATGTAGTTAAAAGGAAAATTAACAAATATGCCTTTTCAGGAGGCAAGGATACGCTTGAAGAGCATCGGAAGCACGGAGGTAACCCGGATATAGATGTTTCGTTCCAATATTTACGCATGATGTTCGAGCCCGACACTAAAAAACTCGAGAAGATTGAAAAGGACTACCGTGCCGGCAAGCTCTTGTCGGGAGAACTCAAGGAAATCGCCACAGAAAAAATAAACGCGTTTCTAAAGGAACACCAAAAAAAGAGACGTCTGGCAGAAAGAAGTATTTCGAACTATATCTTTAATCCATCTCGTTAGTCCATTCAGGACGCAAAACGCGAACATCATCTTCCAGCGCATTTTTAAATTTCAGTACATGTCGCGGCGTCATGCCGTTGCGAGGAATCTCTCCGAAGGGTGCATTTCGTCCGGTTTTTTCGCGGTACGCTTGTGCAAGCGTACTCCAACTTTGAGGGCCCGTCTTGCCGTCTGCTTGGATGTTAGCCGACTTTTGAAATTGAGTTAAATAAAATTCGGTTTGGGGTCCGTTTGATCCATCTCGTTGTAATCCAGCGTCAACCGCGACATTAAGCATAGTTTGACATGCAGCGACAAACGGCGCGTGAGGGCCTGCATTATAGGCTGCTACCGCGAGGAGCGGGTCTCCGTTATATTTTTGTAATTGTTCAGAGAAAAACGCTTCGGTGTATGCAAGGTTCGTTCGAGGGTCGCAGAGTCGTTCAGAAACGTTAGCCCCTAATCGAGGAAGACTACCGTGCCGACACTCTAAGTCTCTTGCAGTCCGAGTAAGGAGTTGTCCGAGCCCATAGCTGGTATCGTCAAGGTGGGGTTCATAACGCGCCGCGCGCGGATTTCCGCTTGACTCTATTTGTGCAATTGCATCCAGGTAATCACCCATAGTATACTGAGAGGCATCAAATCCCGAGTTGCGAATGCGCATCACGATGACCGGATCGCTGTTCCACCCACCAACGCCCGCGACAAGACTCAGACCGGCAACCGCCGCGCTTCGTGCAAGGCGGGCACGTTTAGTCATCCCTGTCTTCCTCTTCTGCAATCCTATCCTCAATTTCATCGATATGTAATGGATATCTCATCTGCAACGGTGTATCAAGTTGCGCCTCAAGCGTCAATTCTCCGCGTAGTCTTTCAAGATCAATACCACAAGGCTTGCCCACAATGCTAATGTTTGTTAACGGAATACCGAATGATTTGCACGCGGCATAACACGCGTTGCGAGTAAGATTCATAACGCTTTCAGGCACATTATTTCCAAGACCCGAGCCAATAATGCGAAGCCTAACCTCGGGTCCACGCGACGCGTAAGCAGGCATGAGATTGTATCCATGTTCGCTTACAAAACTATCATACGGCTGTCGAACTCCTGCCCATCCGGACATATCTCTCATGAAATCTCCCGCTATACGTGACAGAGAGTCGGTGTATAATTCAATTCGGTCTTTTTTTACCATACGCTCTGTTAAAAAAACGCCTATTTAAACCTTTCTTTTGTTGTTCCGTAATAGGGGTTACAAAAGATAAAATTTAAATACCCTATCGCAACACATTTGTATGGCTCACGAACGAACACTCAGACGCTATCTTGAGGAACACTTAGGAATAGTCGCTGAAGACGTAGTTGATTCCTCGGTTGCCTTACTTAATATCGCTTCGCAATTACGACAAAGAGGAAACTATGCCTCTGCTAAAACATTTGCTAATCTTGCCTTAGACTTCGGCATCCGAGAATTAGGGTCAGACATAACTGAAAAATTCAACATCGAGCTCGATGGTGTAAACAAACCAGATGATGCGGCTATTCTTTCCACATCGAAAGCGTTTTTCGAGGAAGCGGAGATTTCATACCAAGGCCCCAACGAGGAAGGCCATCATGTATTTTTGACTCGTAACAAGGAAGAGATTTATTTATGCATGAGGTATTCTTGGAACATTTCTGAAGGGTCGTGTGTAGAAGTAGCATGGGGAAAAGATTTAGGTAAACGAATAAACCTCTAACAAGCTTTTTATATGGGGCGTTCATAATTCGCATATGAAAATCCTCACCTTGCATTGCGACTACATCACCTTTCAGGCAAACAAGAAAGCGTTCAAGGACGCGTCTGAGCTAACCGAAGATGAAAAGAAAGAGCACACCGTGAAAGAGTGTCTTGTTATTCTCACCGCAGTCGAGTCAGGAGATGGTCAAAAAGAGTTCGATGACATGATTGCGGCCGTAAAAAAGACCGCAAGCGACGTAAAAACACAAACGCTCGTCGTGTATCCCTATGCACACCTCTCTTCACATTTAGCGAAGCCCGCCGTAGCACTTGAGATGCTCAAACAAGCCGAGTCTGTTTTAAAAAAAGAATACAAAGTAACACGCGCGCCCTTTGGCTATTACAAAACGTTTGAGTTAAAGTGTAAAGGTCATCCGCTCTCGGAGTTGAGCAAACAATTTGGCGGAACCGCATCATCCTCGCCACAAGTAAAATCCGCCCCAACCGTTGAAAAAGAACTTACCTCGGACGACATCAAACGATTATTGCACGAAATGAATGCCACCAAGTTAGACACATCTAAACTGAAAGACAACGATCACCGTATTTTAGGACAGCGGCTCGAGTTATTCGGGTTTAACGAAGTATCTCCCGGGGCCGTATTTTGGCATGCTGCGGGTCTTTCAATTTATAACAAACTCGTTGAACTGGCGCGACGTATGCAAGACGAACGAGGATACGAAGAAATAGCCACGCCGCAAATTCTCAACACGGCTCTTTGGAAAGTTTCAGGCCACTGGAATCACTACAAAGATAACATGTTCATCACATCGTATGAATCGCGAGACATGGGTGTCAAACCCATGAACTGTCCTGGAGCAATGCTTGTGTACAAATCAAAATCGAGAAGTTACAAAGACCTGCCTCTACGAATGTCAGAGTTCGGAGTCGTACACAGGCAAGAACTCTCAGGCGTGCTTGCAGGATTATTCAGGGTCATCCGATTTACGCAAGATGATACCCATATATTCTGTACCGAAGAACAAATTGAGTCTGAGATACGAGGGCTGCTTGAACTCATCGATTTCTACTACAAGAAATTGTTTAAGTTCGATTATCACCTCGAACTGTCCACACGACCTGAAAAATTCCTCGGGACAAAAGAGCAGTGGGATTACGCAGAGCACGCGCTTGAATCCGCGTTGAAAAAAGCAAAAGCCACGTTTAAGGTCAACAAAGGAGATGGTGCGTTCTACGGGCCCAAAATTGACCTTCATATTAAAGACTCGTTAGGGAGAAGTTGGCAGTGCGGCACCATTCAACTCGACAGCCAAATTCCCGCACGTTTTGATTGTACATACACAGGCTCAGACGGCAAGGAGCACACGCCCCTCGTTATTCATCGTGCGCTCTTCGGGTCCATGGAACGATTTATAGGCATCCTGCTCGAGCACACCAATGGCAATTTACCTCTCTGGCTTTCTCCACGCCAAGTCCGTATCATTAACTTCACCGACCGCAACACAAAGGCAGCACAAAAAGTACACGCGGAGCTAAAGAAAGCGCTTCCTCTGATGAAAATTGACCTTGATTTGCGCACAGACACGGTACAGGCAAAAGTCAGAGACGCTGAACTCCTCAAAATAAACTATATTGTCGTTGTCGGGGACAAGGAAGAAAAAAGCAAAACGCTCGCCGTTCGACCACGGGGTGAGAAGCCCAAGTTCGGTGTCAAACTTGCGACGTTTAGTAAAGAACTCGAAGTCGAGAACCGTATCGTATAAATCTTTATAAACAGGTAGTTCCTAATCGAGCAATAAAGAGATGAAAATACAACCCTACGTCGCCAAATTACACGCCTCTCCCGTGTTTAAGGAATTCCAACAAAGATATACGGATGCATTTCTGGTCGCAGGGTTCTTCGTGATTGATTTCGAAACCGGTAAAAACTTGCACCAGATTGACTACTACGTGCCTTCCAAGAAGAAATTCGCGGCATTCACCTTAGACAACAAGGTCGTCCTGCAGTTGCTTAACACGCTTGATAAGAAGACACCCCAAGCGCTCGATATGAAAACGACCATCGACCTTGAAGCGTTGCAGGGGATTATCCAAGATGAAATGAAGAATCGCAGCATTACTCAGTCTATTAAAAAAATGATTGCGGTATTACAAACCGTCGAAGGCAAAAAGGTCTGGAATGTCAATTGCGTATTGTCAGGCATGGACCTCCTCAAAGTGCACGTCGAGGACGCCTCAGAAACTATCCTGAAAATGGAGAAATCATCGTTGCTTGACTATATCAAGCGATTACCTATGGGGGCACAAGCCCAACTGGGCGCCGCGGGGCAGTCTGCCGGAGCAGGCGCTTCCGAGTCTGCCCAAGCCGACCCGCAACAAGTCAAACCCACCAAAGACCTCATCGAGAAAAAAATCGAACAACTCGATAAGCTGAAAGAATTGCTTAAAAAAGAAGAAATCGAACTTGAGAAACAGGAAGCTCCGAAGAAACAAGCCACATCAGCCAAGGCAAAGAAGCCTAAGAAGAAGTAATAGACTACGTTTTACATTCTAATCCCTATATTTTCACAGCGTTCTCACCTCCCTTCTAAAAACAAAAGAAAAAGATAAAATAAAAAATAAACGCGTTACGCGCACGCAACAGGTGCAGCGGTCAAATCGCACGTTCTGCCTTCTGGATTACTCTTTACGTCGACAATAGATGCAACGTCAACACTCGTCGGAACGAATGCTCCCAGGTCAGTAGCAGTTGCAGTGAACTTAACTTGTCCGAGCGTATCAATAACGTCTGTGGTTGCCTTCTTTTCAAATGACTTGGTATTTCCATCAACATCTTTGAAGACGACTTTGTATCCTTTGAAATCACCCTCGCCCGCGCCTCGGAAGACTTGTACACTATAACTATTATCGGTCTCTTTGACGCACGACTTAGCTTCCATTTGAATAGTCAAGCAATCGGCTTGTCCTTCTAATTGGCTTGCGCCCTGATTAAGGGACGGTCTGACGAAGGCCCAAATGATACCTATCGCAACGAGCACGAGTAAGATAATCAACACGTTTGTGACGATATCGCTCAAACCCTTTCTAGATTGAATCATGATTGTAACCTCCTTTTAGCTATTACGTAACTATACCCTTACTAACGAGAATTGCTATATAAACGTTTGCGTTTTATATCGACGAAAAAGCCATCGTTTAACAAGAAGGCTCTGAAGGATTGCTCGCGCAGTAAGATGACCACGAACAAAACTGTCCGTCTAACAAGGCACCAAAGCAGTCAACATCATTCGCATTTACCGACTGGTCCCCATTACAATCTGCACGGGGGTCTGAGGCACTAAGCCCTGTGAAGAAATTATAATCATCATCATCTATTAATCCATTCACGACCATATCTGCATAACAAACACACGAACCCCACGCACCACCGGCGCATGTTTGCTGTGCACCTGGAAGAGACCCATACGTACACGCTTGTGTGCTTCCATTAGTGCACGAACTTCCACCACTTGACGCAGAAACAGATACGGTGTTAGACTCACTACCTAATCGGTCTTTTCCACCACTCGTGCCAATAATAGGCACAACCACAATGGAAACAGGCGTTCCAAGATTCGAACCGCTATAATTAACATAAATACGACGACTATCCAAAGAACCGAGAATTGTTTCATTTCTAAACGATTTCGCATTGCCTGAACCATCTTCAATAATCGTCGTGAGCCCTACAATCGTGCCACTCCCACTCCCACGACTCACAACGAACGAGAGTACCTTAGTTGTTGCATCGAGTTGTGCTGATTGCGAATCAATCGTAAGAAGCGTGCTATACACATCGGTAATACCTTCTAACTGGCCCGCACCCTCCGTGATAGTAGGACGAAGAAATGCCCAAATGATACCTATCGCAACGAGCACGAGCAGAATAATGAGAATTGCAGTAACAATATCGCTCAGTCCTCTCTTCGTATGCATTCTCTTAAACAGGTTTGCTCATTTATAAAACTTCTGAATCTCCTAAAGCGCATAGATGTTCTTCTTCAAAACGGGTGAATACCCCTAAGCTTGAATTCGTACGCTTCTATCGAAGAGAATCTTACAAATTTGCGTCAGTGGTGTGCAAACCAGAACTCATACGTGCCGTCTTTCACATTGTCAAGCCTGACAAATCCCACGCGTTCAAATTGTACAATGGTTCCAGGCTCAAGCGCGGCAATTGCATCTTCGGCAACACCTTCCATCCAATTTCCATCCGGCATAAGGATGCGCGTAGGAACGTGACCCGATACCCACTGCACACGAGGAAGTTTCTTATTTTCGTACGAGGTGACGCGCGCAGGTTCTTTAAGCAGCACGTTGCAGAGGTGTAACAATCGTATTTCTTCGCTTTTGTGTGCATCAAAATCTTCTTGTGCCACATACACATCTCCTATGGAAATCGTTCGTGTTCGTTCGGGTGTATCAGGATGCACAGGGACGCTAATCTCTTTAGTAGTAAGGGGTTGTGCAAATCCTAATTTAATTGGATTTTTGACGAAATAAAAACGAGGCGTGAGCGCATCAATAATGCGACGATTATGCGCATACAGGGATTCAATAGGAACGGTGATGTCCTGTTTATTGAGTCCGATCTCTTCAACAAATCCGCGAATAGCTTCTTTGGTAATGCCTCGACGCATAAGGCTCTGAATGCTCCACGTTCGAGGGTCATCCCATCCCGTAAACGTCCCGTCTCGAACTTCTTTCTGCGCCTTTGACTTAGAAAGTTTTACTTCCGCACCCTCGATACGAATCAACCCCGTATGAATGGTTTCAGGGTGTTTCCAGCCAAACAAATCCCAAATGAACTTTTCCATATCGGTTTCAATCGTCAAATCGTTGCCCCGCAAAATATGCGTTACACCCAAGAGATGGTCATCTATCGCAAATGCCATCTCAAGCGTCGGCCAAATGCGATACTTCTTTTTTACACGCGGATGTTCACGGTCACAAATCCTGAACAACACACGGTCGCGAAATGCCGGATTAGGATGCTGCATATCGGTCTTTAGACGCACAACCGCTTGCCCTTCGGGCTCCTCAAACATATCCTTCCACCGTTGAAGCTGAATAGCAGGGGGAAACTGACGACATTCGCATTCCATCGCATTCGCTCTATTCTCCCGCAACTTTTCCTGCGAACAATGGCACACATATGCCTGACCCTTATGTATCATCTCGTGGGCATACGTGTAATAAATCTCAAGTCTATCGGACTTATACACAATCGGTCTTTCGTACTTGACGTCAAGCAATTCGGCGGCTTCTTCTATAAGCTCATATCCTTCCTTGAGAGGTTGCTTTTCTTCGCTCCCGATGGTATCATCCATCACAAAAAGGAGCTTTGCGTTATACTTTTCGGCGTACAACGCATTGAGCAAAAAAGTTTTCGCATTTCCGATGTGCAGAGCTCCCGAAGGGAAGGGTGCCATGCGAAAAACCATATGCTTTGACGCGCCCGATAATTCAGGGAGCACCCGTTTCTCTTCCACATGTTCGGCAGGGAGGTGTTGTTTAACGCCTGCGAACGTGCTTTCGCGCTGTTTTGCGTCCATTTTATTAACGCGTTTTACAAATTCAACAACGAGGGGCATAATCTCTTTGATGTCCTTCTTATCGAGCCCATGTTGAAATAGTTTAGGCAATATTTTCGCAGGATCTGCTTTACCAAACTCAATCGCATTGTGCAAGGCATGGGCTAGAATCTCGGGTGAAAAGTCTTTCATAAGCTACTCAAAGAAAGGTCTTATTTAAAAGTTGATATAATGACTTTTAAACGTCACGCTCGCACACTTCAAGACGCCCACGTTCTTTCAAACCACTTTTAAGATTACTGTCCTAATCGAGATTCCAACTGTGCTACACGACCGCTCAATACCTCTATCTTATACATAGTATCTTCAATCTTGGAAAGAATAGTATCTAGTTTCCCCACCACCTCGCCATGACCTGATGAAATCGAAGAATGAGTCGTTTGCGAAGACGCCGTGTTTACTGAAGACTCTTGCGCACCCAACTGTGCGAATCCTGATAGAAAATCAAATGCGCTTGAACTATCAGAAGTCGCGCTCATCGCAGACGCCGACGCATTAGGTGTGGCTGTCGTCCTTAGCGTAAGGTCAATTACATCGGGAGTCGATTCTTCTTCACGGGGAATTTTGAGGAGCCCTCGCTTTTGCAGACTGGTCAAATCGAGGACATCCACCACCATACACTCAACAAAAGCCACTTCTATATAAATCTGCCCTCATAACATTTGAAGCATCGGGCTTAAACGTTCAAAGGGAACTTTTAAATAAACGTTTCTCGTCGTGAGCGTATAAAAGAGATGGTCGTAGATATTCAAAAACTCATTGCAGCAATCGTGCCCGATGTGTACTGTATGGAGCGCGATCCCTCGTCTGGAAAAGAAATACGTAAAGAAGTCAAGAGAATTGTTAAGGAAGAAGGTTACCTTGCAGCTGCAAAAGCGGCCAAACTTGTTGCGCCTGACGAAACCTTCGATATCGAGGTAGCAAAACTCACCCCCATGAAAGCCCAGGGATACAAAGCACCCTTCGCACTTCACAAACTCGTGTACGACTCTCCGAGCGAGAGTCTCGAACCCATTTATTTTTGGATTCTCGACTTTCTCAACGGACCTTTTCGGAAGGTAGACAAGATTGTGGACAACTTTGTTGCAGCTCCAGGGTCAGGACATTTTTCAGAGATGGGGCAGAAAGCAACTCGCATGCAAGAAGAAGCAAGCAAAATTTTAGGTAACGTTAACACGGTGCTCAAATCGGTGCTCAACATTTTGTACGACCTCAAGGAGTTTAAGTTACGTATAGAAACTTATGACAGTTATCGAAACACCAAAAATCCCGCAGAAAAAATCGCATATCTCCTCTCACTTAAACAAGTCTGGCTCGACAACGTCGATATAAAGCGAGGCAATACTTCAGTGAAAGCAATGGCGCAACAATACGATTACGTTACGTTGATTGATGGGTTTATGGCAATAAACGACCCCGAGCTCAAACCGCTCCTTACAAAACCGGACGAAGGAGGTCTGGACTTGAACGAGCGTGTGCGTCGCCTCCTCCAGCAGCGCCTCGCAGAATTCTTCAAGTGGGTAGATGTATCAGAAATAGAATTAAAAAAACGATTTGAAATCGAGCGCAAATATTTGCAAAGCCAAGTCAGTGCCCTTAAGCTCTATGCACGCTGGGTGAAACCATATTTACAGGCCGCTCAAAAGTTAGAGCAAAACGCGACTGAAACCGCAGCGCTCGTGACCGCATTTAACACGTTGCTCCTCGAGCTATCCGTTATCGCACAAGCAGGGTATGATCCAGCAGACGACGTTGCAACGGGAGACTTGCCTGATTTCTTCAAAACCGTTACAAAAAAGAGTTACAACGCCTGTGTGCTTATCGATTTCAGGTTTAGAGGGATTCCACAACGCTCGGGGCAACAGGGATTTACCTTCGGAGGGCGCACCGAAGCGTCATTCTTTTCCTGCGCACTAACTGACGATGAACTTGCTGTTCTGAAAGAAGAAATTTCTCGCGATAATTTCAGAGATACACTCGGGCTCATCGAAGGCGCAACAACCGACAGCCTCGCTCAAATAGAAAAAGATATCGAAGATTTCCTCAACCCCAAAAAGGAAGAAAAGAAAGAGAGCAAATCGGATGATTCAGACGATATCAACCCCTTTTCAGCACTCTTTTCTTGGTTTGGCTCGAAGAAAGAAAAGAAAGACGAGAAAAAAGATAAGGATGGAAAAAAGAAGATTGAACTTGCTTCAGACAGCACCTATGAAAAAATCGTGCGTTCACAAGCAGCCATCGATGCGCGCGACAAGTGCAAAACCGTTTTCGAAACCTACAAGAAAGCACACATGATGCCTACGTGGTAGTAAGCGAAATGGTCTTATACTTTGACAATCTCTAAGTCTATGGCAAAAAAGAGCGCAAAGAATATTCTCTCCAAGGTTACTGAAATTAAGTCCCCTATAAAAATTGTTGAGCCAAAAAAAGGAACTCCTGAAAGCCTTGATGCCGAAGTTGAAACGCTCGAATCAGAAAGAGAAACGTCGTTTATTGCATCTCATGCGTCGACACCCACACTGCGAACACGTCCTCTTCCCACTTCCACACCTCGCACAAATGAGCCTGTCGAGCGACCCGTCGAACCACGTGCTCGCGAAGTTGAGTCGGCACGCCCTGCCAAATATACAGCGCGCACCGATGCGGAACAGTATACGGCAATGTCTGCACAAAGTAGCACCGCACGATATACCGTAATGCACGGGGAAGCTAAGGCAGATGAACGGCTTGCTACTCATACACGCATCGCGTCACCCGCTATCACCTTAGGTCAACGTCAAGGCACGAATACGCTTTCGCAAGAGCGGTTTGTCGGTCCGTCCGCGCAGCAAGACCCGTTCACCTTGCGCCCCACAGGGCACGATGATGCGCTCGACAGGAGATACGATATGTACCGTGAAGAAAGTCTCCAAGACGCCAACAAGCCACGACGAGTTCGACGATAGCCTTAAATAAACGCTC